>JGI26260J51721_1000639_pt1 | contig 15614 bp, 12 predicted proteins | sample SaaInlV_120m_DNA_4_FD_51721 | JGI IMG/M metagenome (IMG submission 51721)
TTTTTTTTGCCCGGCTAATATGCCAGGCTAGAGAGCAGTTCAACAACTAACTGGGTTGAGGCCCAGCGTCAATAATGTTCTGAGAAGGTGCAAAGCTCTGAATATTTTCGACAAATAGTCCAGCCAATTTCCTGGCCTGGCTGTCGTAATCCTCTGGATTATCCCAGTTATTGCGAGGGTTGAGATAGGACTTGTCAACGCCCTCAATCGCCATAGGAATATCCAGATTGAGCAGGTCCAGGTGTTCGGTGGCACAGTGCTCAAGTGAACCGTTGGTAATNGCGGTGATAACAGCGCGAGTAACAGGGATAGGGAAGCGATTTCCGGTTCCCTTAGAGCCACCAGAACCTCCAGTCCAGCCAGTATTTACCAAATAGACCCTAGAGCCAAATTCNTCAATACGTTTCATTAATAGCTCAGCATATACACTTGCTGGGCGAGGCATAAATGGCGCCCCAAAGCAGGTGGAAAAAGTCGGATGGATGCCAGCTTCACCACCTATTTCCGTAGAGCCGACCCGCGCAGTATAGCCACTTAAAAAGTGGTAGGCAGCGGCCTCTTTCGAGAGCAGTGAGACAGGGGGCAAAACGCCAGTTACATCACAGGTCAAGAAGATGATGTTTTTAGGCTCGCCCGCTTGATTTTCTTTACNGCGTTTTTCAACGTGAGCCAGCGGATAACTGCAGCGACCATTTTCAGAGATACTAGTGTCGCAGTAATCGGCAAGACGGGTTTTATCGTCCATAACCACATTTTCTACAATAGCTCCAAATTTGATCGCGTCCCAGATAACGGGCTCGTTTTTCTGGCTGAGGTCTATGGTTTTAGCATAGCAGCCACCCTCTAGATTAAATACAGTACCGCGACCCCAGCCATGTTCGTCATCACCGATCAGAAAGCGATCCGGGTCTGCCGAGAGGGTGGTTTTACCCGTACCTGAGAGACCAAAAAACAGGGCGGTATCACCGTCATCGCCAACATTCGATGCGCAGTGCATAGGCATTACGTCTTTTTCGGGGAGCAAGAAATTCTGCACCGAAAACATGGCTTTTTTCATCTCGCCAGCATATTTCATACCGGCCAATAGTACTTTGCGCTTAGCGAAGTTGATGATTACAACGCCTTCACTATTGGTGCCATCTCGCTCTGGTTCACAGACAAAGTTGGCAGCATGAAGAATTTTCCATTCCTCTTTACCAGCATGGTTATATTTCTCCGGCCCAATAAACATATTGCGACCAAATAGACCGTGCCAGGCAGTTTCTGTGGTTACTNTTACTGGGATGTAGTGGTTGACGTCCTGACCCACATGCAGATGAGAGACGAAGCGCTCTTTGTCGGCCATGTAATCTGAGACGCGATGCCAGAGTGCATCGAAAACATCAGCGGCGATAGGGCGGTTTACAGAGCCCCAATCAATGGAGTCAGATGAGCTGGGCTCATCGACTATAAAGCGGTCAGCTGGAGATCGGCCACTGCGCTCACCTGTTGTGGTGACTAAAGCGCCGGTACTACCCAGTCTGCCTTCGCCTCGTTTAATTGCAATTTCTACAAGCTCGCTAGAGCCCAAATCGATATGAATTGGTGCCTCGGCCATTCTCTTCCTCTCTTCCCAAAGTGAAAAAAATAAACTACGGAGATCGTTAAATCTCGATAATAATTATGTCAGAAACTCGATGTGCTGACCCCATTTTAAAAGTGCTTTGATTAGTATACTGAGCATCATATTTACTTATTGCTCTGTTAAGTTTGTAGCCTTGGTTTGCAGGTTAGTGCAGGACAGGCTTATCCGGATCAAACATGCTGTCTACATTGCTCTGATTGAAGCTGTACTGTTCATCACAGAACTCACATGTAATAAGTATAGCGCCCTGTTCGTCGACAATACCCTGAACTTCAGTGTGGCCGAGTGATATCAGTGCTCGTTCGGTACGCTGTTTGGAGCAGCTACAGAAAAAATTGAGATTCTGTGGCTCGAAAAGACGAACACCATCCTCATGGAATAAGCGATACAGCTGTTCACTATGCCCTAGACCTAACTGTTCTTCACTCTTTAGCGTTCCTAATAGGGCGCTGGTGTGCTGCCAGTCGGCGTCTATTTTTTCACGGCTTTGCGAGCTTGGCATCTGCTGAATGAGTACTCCAGATGCCTTTTCTCGGTTAGCACTCAGTTTGATCTGTGTAGGTAACTGCTCTGACTGATTAAAATAATGTTCTAGGCACTGGCTTAGGTTGTCGGCATCTAGGGGAACAATCCCCTGGTAGCGCTCCCCGCCCTCAGGTTCGATAGTAATCGCCAGAGTGGCGCTACCCAAGAAGTCTGAAAGAACATTGCCTANCGCGGCAGCTGCAAGGTCACCGCGCACGATGCCGCGAAGCTTATTACCCTGGGTGCATTCAGTCATTATGGTATTTAGAGGCCCAGAGCCTGTGGCCTGAATAGTAATAATGCCGGGAAATTTTAGTGTTGCGCTCAGTAGGCTNGCGGCGACCAGAAACTCGCCAAACAGCTCAGCCACTGAATCTGGATATTTTTGACGCCTAATAATGTCTTGATAGCTGTTGGCTAAGGTGCTGATTTCGCCGCGAATATCAGTGCCGTCAAAGAGGAATCGTTGTAGGGTATCTTGATCTGTCATAGGCCGCGCATTGTACTGCAATATGCTGAGAATATTAATGCTAATTCTGTAAAAAACGATGGATCTGACGTCGCTGTTTTTTGTTAGGACGAATGCTGTTGTCTGGTTGCGCGAGATTCTGTGCTTTTCGTTCTGCTGCCCGTGCCTCACGTCTCGCTATGCTTTCTGGAGTCTCTGCATACAATAACTGTGCTTCAGGCGCTCCGCGGCGATGTGCTGATAGCTCTTGGACTACAATAGTCTTTTCATCCAGACCCTGGCGAATAGTCATAGTAATGCCAGTCTCTAATAGCCGGCTGGGCTTTGATTTGTGGCCGTCTATCTGTACCTTGCCACTTTCCACAGCCGCCTTGGCCAGGGCTCTAGTTTTAAAAAACCTTGCAGCCCAGAGCCATTTGTCTATGCGTACAGCGTCGGATTTGTGATTATCCATGTTGACTGCTCAGTAGCTGCGCAAAATCAGTGACGGCCGGATAGCCATAGTTTGGTCTGGGTCTGTCCTGACTATCTGGCGTTTCTATGGCCAGAAGGTGGCGAATACCATAGCGANGCGCGGAGTGCAAAACGGCCTCAGAATCGTCGATAAATAATGTGCGCTGAGGATCAAATTGCAGCTGCATCTGTAACTGCTGCCAAAAGTGCTGATCTTCTTTTGGGCAGCCATAATCATGGGACGATACCACCTGGTCTATTAGAGATTCGAGGCGGGTAACTTCAAATTTAATATCGATACTATCGCGATGAGCGTTGGTGACCAGAATACGCTGTTTACCTAAGAGTTTGAGATTTTCCAAGAAGTTGAAGGCCTGAGGGCGCTCGGCAATCAGATGTTTAATTTCCCGCTTGAGNTTTGGAATGTCGAGATCTAGCTCCTTTGACCAATAGCGAGTGCAGTACCAGTCTAGGGTACCACGCTTGTTATCGAGTCTACGATGAATGTCCGGAGCTGCTTGATCTGGCGATATGCCATGTTTTTCACCATAGCGCAGTGGTAGATGCTGAAGCCAGAAATAACTATCAAAATGTAAGTCGAGTAGAGTGCCGTCCATATCTAGAAGCACCGTGTCCACTTGCTGCCAATCGAACTCCCGGAGCCACTGATTTATCAAAACAGATCCTCTGGGAGAGGGTTTTCACCGTCCGCCGGCGAACTAGTATTAATATCTGGTAATTCGGGCACATTCTCAGCTTTAAACAACTCAAAAATTCCCTGTTGGTTAGGGGCTACTCTCGCACCAGTTTTGGGGTCAATTTTAACCATCACTATCCCGTTAGGCTGTGGCTGCGTAACTTCTGGCTTCCCCCTGAGTGCCGATCCCATAAAATCTATCCAGATAGGCAGTGCTGCCGAGCCGCCGTATTCATTTCGTCCGAGCAGGCTGTTGTCATCAAAGCCNAACCATGCGGTGCTTACTAGATGTGGCGAGTAACCTGAGAACCAAGCATCTCTCGGGCCATTGGTAGTACCGGTTTTTCCAGCCAAGTCTGTGCGGTTAAGTTTTTTTGCTTTAGTGCCTGTGCCGCGCAAGATTACGTCCTTGAGCATAGAGTCGATAAGAAAAGCAGTCTGCTCATCGATTACTCGTTCGGCAGCCGGGCGCTCGACAGGGTCAGCAGTTTGCAGACTTGCGGCTATTCTGTCCCAGCCCTGTTTTTCTTCTTTTAATAGAAACTCTTCTGCCAGGTTATTCAGTAGTTCTTCAAGTTGAAGATCAACACTTTGCTCAGATGCTTGACCTGCTTGATTATTTTCCGAGCTTCCACAGGGGTTGCAGACAGTGGCCGGGGTTGCCTGGAAGACAATATTGCCATCGCGGTCGATGACTCTATCTAGTAGATAGGGTGAGACCAGAAAACCACCATTGGCGAACACAGCATAGCCAGATGCTACCTGCAAGGGAGTCATAGCATGACTNCCCAGCGCTAGAGATAGATCAAGGGGCATTTCTCCGGTATCAAAGCCAAAGGCCTGTAGCCCTTCCAGCGTTCGATCTATACCCATCCTTCGCAACAGGCGTATTGAAACAAGATTGCGGGATCTGTANAGAGCTTCACGCAGCCTTGTTGGCCCATAGAACTTGCCGCCGTCATTCTCTGGACGCCAAGTGTCCTCGAGCTTTTTATCGTTAAAGACAACAGGCGCGTCGTTAATGATAGACGCGGGTGTGAAGCCATTTTTCAGTGCTGTGGCATACACAAAAGGCTTAAAGTTTGATCCGGGCTGGCGGGTAGCCTGAGTTACCCGATTAAAGCGACTCTGGCGGTAGTCGAAGCCGCCGACCAGAGCTCTTATAGCACCATCTTCTGGTGCTAGTGCAACCATGGCAGCCTGAGCAATGGGCAGTTGCCCCAGAATTAGTCGATCATTGGGTAACCGCAAAACNCGTATCAAGTCACCTCTGGTAAACAGATCTTTGGCAGAAGTTATAGGGGCACTGCGTGTATTGACGGTTTTGTATAAACGCAAGCCATCTAATCCATCAGCCCAGTTTAAGGGTAGAGATACTCCATCTTTGGTCAGTAGTATGAGATGGTCATCTAAAACTTCGCTGACAATTGCGGGCTCTAATCCTCCGAACGTCTGTGTTGAGCGCAATGTATCGGCCCAGCTTTCTTGAATCAGGGCCTGCTGCTCTGCGCCTCGATAGCCGTGGCGTTTGTCATAAGCGATAATTCCCGCCTGCAAGGCGTCTACCGCGGAGCCCTGCATGGTTGAGTCCAGAGTGGTAATTGCCGTGTAGCCCTCTGTGTAGGCCTTTAAACCAAGCTTCTCGATAACCTGTTGACGCACCATTTCCGCTGCATAGGCGGCATCTAACTCTGAGATTGAGCCATGATAGCTGGCGTTATCTGGTTCATTTATCGCCGCTTGGTACTGAGTATTATCTATATTGCCCAACGAAAGCATGCGGCCGAGAATCCAGTTGCGGCGCTGCATAGCCCGCTCTGAATTCGCGAGAGGGTTATATCTAGAGGGCGCCTTTGGCAGGCCGGCAATCATAGCTATTTCAGAGAGCGTAAGCTGATCCAAGCTCTTGCCGTAATAGACCTGCGCCGCGGCTCCTACACCGTAGGCGCGGTTTCCCATATAAATCTTGTTGGTGTAGAGGGAGAGAATTTCCTCTTTGCTGAGTTCTTCCTCGATTCGGAAAGCCAGCAGAATCTCATTGAACTTGCGGGTGAATTCTTGACGCTTGCTCAGGAAGAAGTTGCGAGCCACTTGCATGGTAATGGTGCTACCGCCACTGCGGATTGAACCCGTAGTCACCAGTTCCATGGCTGCTCGGGCAAGGCCGGACACTACTATGCCTCTGTGTTCAAAGAAGCTGTCATCCTCTGCGGCTAAAAAAGCTTGGATCATGGGCTGGGGTATTTCGTCAAAACTGACAGGTGAACGCTTTTTCTCACCAAACTCTGCAATAACTTTTAAATCTTGTGAGTGAATTCGCAGGGGAATTTGTAACTCTATCTCTTTTAGTTCCTCGACTGATGGTAATTTTGGGCTAAGGTAGAGATACAAGCAGGAGGCCACAACTAGGCCCCCGCCGACGCCCAATAGGGCCAAAACGGAGAGTGATTTAAATAATTTACGCTTATTAAGGGACCGCATTTATCAGGCGCCATAAAAATGAGCGTCTATTATAAGGTGTAGAGAATGTGAAGTGCATCAATTTGCAGGACTAGTGAGCACTGATACTGTCGATTCTCGCCTAGGATGGCCATCTATCAAAGGATGATAACTAAAGATTACTCCAGACAATCGCATTATTATGGATCTGCTGGTCTCGCAGGACTCCGTAGGCTCATTTACTCCAACTGGAGAGCCTTCAATTGATATCACACAGATTGAAACTCAGGCGCTAGTTGGTGATGGTCAAGCCTTAGTGCTGGGTGGGATTTTTCAAGCAGAGGAGGTGAGCGGGATAGAAAAGGTACCTATGCTTGGCGATATACCATTTTCAGGCAAACTTTTCAGAAATGACCTGCGAAATCTTGAAAAACGTGAAATACTCATCTTCATAACTCCCAAAATAATAGATGACAGTCTTCTGGACAGATGAGCGAACAGCATATTTTTTTAGTCGGCCCCATGGGGGCTGGAAAATCCACTATTGGCAAACAATTGGCGGTCTTTTTAAATCGTCCGTTTTTTGATGTCGACAATGAAATTGAAGCTCGCACAGGCGCGGATATCCAATGGATTTTCGATATGGAAGGAGAAGAAGGCTTTCGTGCCAGAGAGACCAGAGTGTTGATGGATCTTATCGCTAATGATTCATCTTCAGTAATTGCCACTGGTGGAGGGATTATTTTGCGGCCAGAAAACCGGCGCGCTCTCCAAGAAAATGGGCAGGTTATCTACCTGTCAGCAACCAAAGAGCAACTCTACGAACGCACTCGTAAAGACAAGAATCGTCCCTTATTACAGGTTGATGACCGCAAAGCAGTCATCGATCAATTGGTGGACAGGCGTGAGCCTCTCTATCAGGAAGTTGCCGATTTAGTATTCCCCTCTGGCACAGTGCAACCCAGTAAACTGGGCAAGACATTGGCCCAAGCATTAGCTGATCTTTGATAATTACCCCCGAGCTAAGCATAATAGCGGCCCACCAACCTTGTTGAGTTAACAGAACTCCATGACAGCAGCCAAGCCAGCTCCCGCAACTTCTCTTAATGTCGATCTTGGAGACAGAAGCTATCCTATTCACATAGGCTCCCAGCAGATTGCTCGGTCAGATCTGGCCCAGTACATTCAGGGGCAGAAAGCGTTGATCATCACTAATACAAAGGTTGCGCCTCTGTATCTGGATGCGCTAACTGCACAGCTATCAGGCAAGCAGGTCGATAGTCTGGTGCTTGAAGATGGCGAGCAGCACAAGAACCTAGACACACTTAATTCTATTTTCACTGCACTGATCAATGGTCAGCATGACCGCAAGACTACATTGATAGCGCTGGGTGGTGGTGTGGTGGGCGATATGACCGGGTTTGCGGCGGCCTGTTACCAGCGGGGCGTGCCATTTATACAGGTGCCCACTACTCTTTTGGCTCAAGTAGATTCCTCCGTTGGCGGAAAGACCGCGGTCAATCATAGCCTCGGCAAGAACATGATTGGAGCGTTTTATCAGCCGCAGGCAGTAATTATTGATACAGATACCCTGGCTACGCTGCCTGAGCGAGAATTTAGCGCTGGAATGGCCGAGGTAATCAAGTATGGTCTGATCGCTGATAGTGAATTTTTTAGCTGGCTAGAAAATAATGTTCAAGCACTTTTACAGCGTGACGATCAGGCTCTTGCCTATAGTATCAAACGCTCCTGCAGCAATAAGGCAAAGGTAGTCAGTGCCGATGAAACTGAGCAGGGTGTGCGGGCGATTCTCAATCTTGGTCATACCTTTGGCCATGCTATAGAAACATACCAGCAGTATCGAGGCTGGTTGCATGGTGAAGCTGTGGCGGCTGGTATGGTTATGGCGGCTCAGCTATCCGCTCTTTCGGGAAAAATGACCGACCATGATGTAGCGCGCATTCGAGATTTGATCTCAGCCTATGGTCTGCCTACAGATCCCCCGCGAGAAATGTCTGCCAATGATTTTATGGCACTTATGGTGCGTGACAAGAAGGTCCTTGATGGTCAGCTTAGATTGGTTCTTCTCGAAGGTATAGGTTCGGCGGTGGTCACTGCCGACTTCAAATTGAGTCTTTTGGAGCAAATTCTCCAACAAACTTGCCATGGTTAGTTTCGTCGCGTTTTAACTGCATTTCCTCGCAAAAACCTAGTGCGGAAGAGGGCTCCATACTGCCTATAGCGCGTATATAGGATTGTTCAAACGCGCCAAAATAGGTAGAATAACGGGCTTTGCGCGCAGAGACACCATCAGGTGTCCAACCATCCATCACTACTATTTTTTAGAGTTTAATTATGACTCGAAGCTTATGTCGGCTTGACGATTTTAAAGACAACTGCGGTTTTGGCCTAATTGCCCAGGTAAAGGGTAAGACTAGTCACAGTCTGCTGCAAAATGCGATTCAGGCTCTTACCTGCATGACGCACCGCGGTGGTGTGGCGGCGGATGGTAAGACAGGTGACGGTTGCGGCCTGCTAATGCAAAAGCCAGATAGTTTTCTGCGCACAGTGGTGCGTGAGTCTCTGCAGCTAGAGTTACCCGAGTCCTACGCTGTGGGCGCTGTGATGCTGAGTACAGATGATGCTGAGCGCCAGAGCGCAAAAGCCATTCTTGAAGAAGAACTGAGTGCGCAGGGTTTGTCCGTGATTGGTTGGCGGGTAGTGCCTACAGACAATAGCTGTCTTGGTCCTATCGCCCTTGAATCTCTCCCTGCATTTGAGCAAGTTTTTATTGCGCCGGGAGATATCAGCGATGAACGTAAATTTACTGCTCGACTCTACATGGGACGCCGCAAGGCGGAAAACCGCCTTGAAAGCGATCAGAGTTTTCATATAGCCAGCCTCGGCACCAATGTACTGAGCTACAAAGGTCTAATGATGCCGGTAGATTTGCCAAAATTCTATTTGGATTTGGCGGACGAGCGTCTCGAAACCGCAATCTGTGTTTTTCACCAGCGGTTCTCTACGAACACAATGCCGCGTTGGCCGCTGGCACAGCCTTTCCGCATGTTGGCGCACAATGGTGAAATCAACACCATTATGGGCAACCGCAACTGGTCTGTCGCCCGCACACCAAAATACCGATCTGAGCTGCTACCGGATCTGGTTGAAGCCGCTCCGCTAGTTAATCGGACCGGCTCCGACTCGTCGAGTTTAGACAACATGCTTGAGATGTTAGTCACTGGCGGTATGGAATTGCATTTGGCAGTTCGGACACTGGTACCCCCAGCCTGGCAAAATGTTGAAGATCGCAATCCAGACCACCGCGCTCTTTACGACTATTTATCCATGCACCAAGAACCCTGGGACGGCCCAGCAGGCTTGGTTATTACAGATGGTCGCTACGCTGTCTGTACTCTGGATCGCAATGGCCTTCGCCCGTCTCGCTGGGTTATGACCGATGATGATGTTATTACCGTAGCCTCAGAAGTTGGGGTCTACGACTATCAGCCCGAAAATGTGGTAGCCAAAGGTCGTTTAGGGCCCGGCGATATTCTCTCTATAGACACCCAGGAAGGTCGTATCCTCTTCCGCGATGAGATTGAAGATCAACTAGCTGCTCGCAACCCTTACAAGAAGTGGTTGAATGAGGGCCGCTTCGTTATTGAGTCCAGCTTTGATATGGACAGTATCGAACTCGAAGGCACATTGAGTCGAGAAGAAATTAAAACCTACATGAAGATGTTTCAGGTCTCCTTTGAAGAGCGGGATCAGGTATTGCGCCCACTTGCCGAGGGTGGTCAAGAAGCTGTGGGGTCTATGGGTGATGACACGCCCATGGCAGTGCTCTCCACGAAACAACGAAATCTATTCGACTTCTTCCGTCAGCAGTTTGCTCAGGTAACCAATCCTCCCATAGATCCGCTGCGAGAGGCCGTGGTGATGTCTCTGGGCGTTGAGCTGGGACGCGAAGGCAGTATTTTTGAGGAAAAGCCCTACCTAGGTCAACGTATTGGACTATCCAGCCCAGTGCTGTCGCCGCGCAAATACTACGCGCTTAAGCACAATGAGTTCGATGAATTTCCTGTTGCCAAGTTTGGTCTTAACTACGANCCTAGCTCAGAGAATTTGCAGCAGGGTATCCAGCGGATTTGCCGAGAAGTAGAAGACAGTGTGCGCGCAGGAACAGTGGTCTGCATATTGTCGGATCACGATATTATCGAAAGCAAACAGCCAATCCATATTCTGTTAGCTGTGGGTGCAGTGCATAACCATCTTANTGAGAAAGGGCTGCGCTGTGACGCAAATATTGTGGCTAGTACAGGCTATGCTCGTGACTCTCACCAGATAGCTACTTTAATCGGGTGCGGAGCCTCATTGGTTTACCCTTATCTTAGCTACCATGTTCTGTGTGATCTGATTAGCTCTGGCGAGCTATTGATCGATGTGGATACTGCCTTTAANCAGTACCGCAAAGGTATCAATAAGGGCCTGCTAAAGATTCTCTCGAAGATGGGCATCTCTACCATAGCCTCCTACCGCGGCGCGCTGTTGTTCGAAGCTGTGGGCCTGAACGAAGAGGTGATAGATCTCTGTTTTGCCGGTTTAACTTCTCGAATTCAAGGTGCCACATTTGATGACCTGGAAAAGGACCAAGCAATAGTCGCAAAATCAGCTTGGAAGTTGCGNAAGCCTATTAGCCCAGGGGGGCTGCTCAAGTATGTCCATGGGCAGGAATACCATGCCTATAATCCAGATGTTGTGCAGACCATGCACAAAGCCGTGCAGAATAACGATTACAAGGCTTGGNTCGAATACGCCAAACTTGTAAATACCAGGCCGGCAGCTACGCTACGTGACATGCTGGCGCTTAGTAGTCATGCTCAGGCAATTGATTTAGCCGATGTAGAGCCAATGGAAGCCATTGTTAAACGCTTTGACTCAGCGGGTATGTCTCTCGGAGCCCTGTCTCCCGAGGCTCATGAGTCGCTGGCTGAGGCTATGAACTCATTGGGTGGCCGCTCCAACTCTGGTGAAGGTGGTGAGGATCCGGCTCGCTACGGCACCATCAGATCATCGAAAATCAAGCAGGTGGCCTCGGGTCGATTTGGTGTAACTCCGGCTTATTTATCTAATGCTGAAGTTATCCAGATCAAGGTTGCTCAGGGTGCCAAGCCCGGTGAAGGTGGCCAGCTACCCGGTGGTAAGGTAAACGAACTGATTGCGCGACTGCGATACTCAGTGCCAGGTGTAACCCTGATTTCGCCACCGCCGCATCATGATATCTACTCTATTGAAGATCTGGCGCAGTTAATCTTTGATCTTAAACAGGTCAATCCAACGGCATTGATTTCTGTGAAGCTGGTTTCGCGCCCTGGTGTGGGTACCATTGCGGCAGGTGTTGCTAAGGCCTATGCCGATTTAATTACTATCTCTGGCTATGATGGTGGCACCGCGGCCAGCCCTGTGAGCTCTATCCGTTACGCCGGCTCACCTTGGGAGCTCGGGCTTACCGAAACCCACCAAACCCTGCGCGCAAATGATCTGCGTGACAAGGTGCGAGTACAGACAGACGGCGGCTTAAAAACCGGTTTGGATGTTGTCAAAGCGGCAATCTTGGGAGCTGAGAGTTTTGGTTTTGGTACCGGGCCAATGGTTGCTCTGGGCTGTAAGTATCTGCGCATCTGCCATCTGAATAACTGTGCGACCGGGGTGGCCACTCAGGACGACCGCCTGCGCAATGACCACTACCGCGGCACTGTAGCCATGGCGACCAACTTCTTTAAGTTTGTGGCTATGGAAACCCGAGAGTGGTTGGCCCTGTTAGGTGTAAGTAGCCTGCAAGAGATTATAGGTCGGGTAGATCTACTCGAGTTGCTGCCTGGTGAAACCAGTAAGCAGAAAAACCTTGATCTAAGCCCTTTACTGGAAGATCGGCCAGAAATTAAGCACAAGCCGCAGTACTGTCTCGAGCCAAAGAATGAGCCGCTGGACAAAGGGCTGCTGGCTGAGCGTATGGTTGGCGATGCTATTTCAGCCATCGAATCTCAGTCNGGTGGAACTTTTGATTACCAAATTGGTAACTGTGATCGTTCGATTGGTGCCCGTCTATCTGGTGAAATTGCCAAGCGTTATGGCAATACCGGCATGGCATCGACACCGATCAAAATTAATCTTAAAGGTGTAGCTGGACAGTCCCTTGGCGTATGGAATGCCGGAGGTCTCGAAATTCATCTAGAGGGCGATGCCAACGACTATGTGGGTAAGGGAATGGCAGGCGGCAAGCTGACTCTCAGTCCACCACCCAGCAGTAAGTTTGAATCCCACAAAACACCCATCATGGGTAATACCTGTCTGTANGGAGCCACTGGAGGCCGGCTGTATGCTGCTGGCACCGTGGGCGAGCGCTTTGCAGTGCGCAACTCCGGCGCTGTTGCTGTGGTTGAGGGCGCTGGCGATCACTGCTGTGAATATATGACNGGCGGAATCGTGACCGTATTGGGCCCCACCGGCTATAACTTTGGTGCTGGCATGACTGGCGGCTTTGCTTATGTGCTGGATATGGATCGTCAATTTGTCGACCGCTACAACATGGAGCTGGTAGATATTCAGCGCATTACCTCTGAATCAGCCGAATCTCATAAAGCGTTCCTTAAAGCCTTAATCAAAGAGCATGCCAGCGAGACTGGCAGCCCTTGGGCAAATGAATTATTAACTAATTTCTCCGATTACGCGTCGCGGTTTTGGTTGGTCAAACCAAAAGCAGCCAGTCTGAATGGCCTTCTGGCTCAGGCTCGNTCGAACCCGCAATAACGTAAAAAGCAATAGAGATTAAGAATATGGCAAGACCAAATAATCAGTTTCAGTTTCTTGATATCGAGCGTGTTGATCCACCCAAGCGATCCATGGAGCGTCGAGTCGGAGAGTTTGTAGAAATCTACGACCCGTTTACCGAGAAAAAAGCGGCTGAACAGTCTCATCGCTGCCTGTCCTGTGGCAATCCCTACTGTGAGTGGAAATGCCCGGTACACAATTATATTCCCAATTGGTTGCAGCTGGTTGCCGAAGGTAATCTTCTAGAAGCTGCAGAACTCAGTCACCAAACTAATTCTCTGCCCGAGGTCTGTGGCCGTGTCTGCCCGCAAGACCGCCTCTGCGAGGGAGCCTGTACGTTAAATGACGGGTTTGGTGCCGTGACCATCGGCTCAGTAGAAAAATATATTACAGATACTGCCTTGGCGCTTGGCTGGCGCCCAGATATGTCTAAAGTCGTCTGGACCGACAAAAAGGTCGCTGTGATTGGCGCAGGACCAGCAGGNATTGGCTGTGCTGATATTTTGGTGCGCAACGGGGTTAAGCCAGTGGTATTTGATCGCTACCCCGAAATTGGTGGCCTGCTGACCTTTGGTATCCCAGAGTTTAAGTTAGAGAAAGAGGTTATTCGCACCAGACGTGATGTGCTTGAGGGGATGGGGGTTGAGTTCCGCCTCAATACAGAAGTAGGCAGAGATATCCTGATTGATGACCTGCTNAATGAATATGATGCTGTCTTTTTGGGTATGGGCACTTACACCACAATGAAAGGTGGTTTTCCCGGTGAAGAATTGCCCGGTGTCCATGAGGCACTCAACTTCCTTGTCTCTAATGTAAATCGCAATATGGGCTTTGAAAAATCTGCAGACGACTTTATCAGTGTCAAGGGCAAGCGAGTCGTTGTTCTCGGCGGTGGTGATACCGCTATGGACTGCAACCGCACTTCAATTCGCCAGGGTGCTACCAGCGTGACCTGTGCCTATCGTCGAGATGAGGAAAATATGCCCGGCTCGCGCCGTGAAGTCAAAAATGCTCGCGAAGAGGGTGTGGTTTTTAAATTTAATATGCAACCAGTTGAGCTGTTAGCCGATGCCGATGGTAATGTTGAAGGTGTAAAGGTAGTGTCCACCAAGTTGGGCGAGGCAGATGAAAATGGGCGCCGCCGACCCGAAGTTATTCCCGGCAGCGAAGANGTATTGCCAGCCGATGCCGTCTTAGTGGCTTTTGGCTTTAAGCCCAGCCCACCTGAGTGGTTGACTGGGGTCAAGGTCGAGACAGCTGATTGGGGTGCGGTACTGGCGGCGGAAGAGCAAACTTTCCCGTTCCAAACTACCAACCCCAAGATTTTTGCTGGTGGCGATATGGTGCGTGGCTCTGACTTAGTAGTGACTGCGGTGGCTGAAGGCCGCCAGGCCGCTGAAGGTATTTTGGATTATCTGGATATTTAATGTCTGACTTAAAAAATGATCGGTTTTTGAGGGCGCTGCTGCGCCAACCAGTGGACCGCACTCCGGTGTGGATGATGCGGCAGGCTGGACGCTATTTACCAGAGTATCGAGCCACTAGATCCCAAGCTGGTGACTTCATGAGTCTGTGTAAAAACACCGAACTCGCCTGCGAGGTTACCCTGCAGCCTCTGGAGCGCTATGCTCTTGACGCGGCCATTCTATTCTCCGATATTCTGACTATTCCTGATGCTATGGGCCTAGGTCTTTATTTTGCTGAAGGCGAGGGTCCAAANTTCCGCAAACCGGTGCGTACAGAGGCCGATATTGAGAGCCTTCAGGTTATTGATACCGCCTCTGATCTGAGCTACGTGACAGACGCAGTGTCTATGATTCGCCGCGAGCTCAATGGTCACGTGCCGCTGATCGGGTTCTCTGGTAGCCCCTGGACACTAGCTACTTATATGATCGAAGGGCAGAGCAGCCGAGATTTTGCCCGCGCCAAAACTATGCTTTATACCCAGCCTGAACTCATGCATCAGCTGTTGGATAAGTTAGCGCTTTCAGTGATCGATTACCTNAATGCGCAAATTNGTGCTGGAGCCCAGGCCGTACAAATTTTCGATACCTGGGGTGGAGCATTAAGCCACGCGGCCTATCGCGAGTTTTCCCTGAGCTACATGGAAAAAATCGTTAAAGGCTTAATCACGCANGCCGATGGCCGCGACGTCCCGGTAATCCTATTTACTAAAGGCGGTGGCCTTTGGTTAGAAGGCATGGCTGACACCGGTTGTCACGCGCTGGGTCTGGACTGGACTATGGATATAGGCGCGGCTAAGGCTCGGGTTGGCCATAAAGTGGCACTCCAGGGCAATATGGACCCCGCTGTCTTGCGAGCTAATCCGGCAACCATCNAAAAGGAAGTGCAGTCTATTCTGCAATCTTTTGGCACTGGTAGCGGCCATATCTTTAATTTGGGTCACGGCATCACGCCAGATATAGATCCGGAAAATGCAAAAGTCTTTATTGATGCCGTACACAAATTTTCTGCAAACTAGTGCTCAGCGCCGGACATTATTGGTCTATATTTACTTGGATCATTAACCGGCGCACAGTTTACTCATAGAAAGCCTCTATATTCCGTAGCTG
>JGI26260J51721_1000646_pt1 | contig 15550 bp, 14 predicted proteins | sample SaaInlV_120m_DNA_4_FD_51721 | JGI IMG/M metagenome (IMG submission 51721)
AACACGGCCCACTGCTAGCCCTATGAAACACTTCAAAATCGACTACGCAGTAAAACCAGGACCATCATCAGCAGATTGACACCCAATACTAATTCAGGAAGATAATCCAAATTCTGTGTCACTGCAAGTGCAAAAATAAGCAAGGATTGCATGCCAAAGCCAAGGAACGATGACACGGTCAATTCGAAGGTTAAACCCTTGGAACCTTTACCAGCTAGTCCAGAGATAATTCGGTCCTGCCAACTAAAAAATAGCAGGTATACAGAATGGAACATATTGACGTTGCGTTGTTGTTCCCAAGGGTGAGCTACCGGTCGTATAGCTACCGGTCGTATGCGTTCATCAATTCTACTTGTTGAATCCCCTGAACCCAACGCTCTCATCAATACTGAATAGTGGTTGAAGAGCGAGTATTGGAATAGTGTGGCAAGAATCATGATACTCGTAAACAGTAAGTTCCAATCAAATACAGTTCCAAAGGCCCCCATGACGGCTACCAGACCAATTGTATCTGCTACTGTGTCCCAATATCTACCAACATGTGAAGGCCTTTCACGAATTCGAGCCAATTCGCCATCGACCGCATCTATGACGCCTTTAACGATCAGAAGAAAACATGCAAGAATTGGTTGCCCATCAAGAATCAACCAAGCGCTGTAGATTGTGAGAAGAAGATGGAAGGTTGTGACTTGAATGACTGAGACCGGCTTTTCCTTGAGAAACCGTGCCATTACTCGGGCGAAGGGTCTCCCCCATTCCGAAAGATCTACGACATTCCTGTCCCCGTATTTCCTAACAGCCACAGGTACGCCCAAACGACTCTACGGCCCTCCGCTCATAACCTTGAGCATCAAATCATCGCCATCTTGGCGAGTTCGGGTGAATCATTATACCTGCGGATGAAGTAGTTCCCACATGGGTGAAGACTCACAACTTGAAAAAGGATTAATGTTAACCAAAGCATTCATGATCAATACAGTCATATTGTTTGTAAGTTATTCATTATATACGTTTGATTTGGGTTTAATCCCCTCGGGAATCTCTGATATTCCACTGCTTATATTCATCATTTCTTTCATTGTTGAAGTGGTTCTGCTCATCGTGTTAACACGCTTGAGCAAGACCGAATCAATATGCGAAATCGAGGGTTGTGATAATACGACTCTAATCAACAAAAAAGTATGTCCAAAGCACGATGAAGAAGTTGTCAATGCCCTTCGAAACAATCGCATTGCAGCCGTCGTCGGATTAACGATAGTAGTCTTGTATTTTTTGATTTTAAAATGAAATGAACGACAGACAAAGAGGGCTTCAAAGGATAAGCCATCCGCTACAAACACGCTGAAGAAGGCATCATGCCTTAGGTTCAAAGCATGAATTGATAACTTACTGACGGGTCAAAGGGTCATGGAACGAATGATCGTCGGTGGCGGATGCTTTTGGTGTGTTGAAGGTGCTTACAAGGACATCCACGGAGTTGAAACTGCACTACCCGCTTATGCAGGCGGCCCGGACCCCAGTCCTACCTACAAAAGCGTCTGCTCAGGAAGAACTGGCCACGCAGAGGTGGTTGAAGTTGTATACGATGCAACTGCAGTTAGTTATGAAACGCTTCTTGAAGTGTTTTTCACCGTGCACGACCCTACCCAACTCAATCGTCAGGGAAACGATATTGGAACTCAATACCGAAGTTGTATCATGCCTTTAACCGAAGGGCAGCGCGCTGTTGCTGAAGCTACAATGGCCTCGATGCAAGACTATTATGACGACCCAATTGTGACGACGATTGAACCCCCGTTGAATTTCCTAATAGCCGAAAAAGAGCATCATGATTACTATGCGAGAAACCCTTACCAAGGGTACTGCGCAGCAGTGGTTGGGCCAAAAATTGCCAAAGTAAGAGCAAAACACGCAGATCTTTACCGCTGAGGCGAAGACTTTACCCAACATGTTGGGCCGTGATGTTCAAGAGTCGTCTGTAACGACGGTGAGTCATGGTCAACAGCGTACCCATGCCACCCGCCCCCGTGAACGAACCCATCCTCGGCTATCTGCCCGGTAGCGAAGAGCGACTCGAACTTGAGGCGGAAGTGAAGCGGCAATCTTCAGAAATACTTGAGATTCCATGCGTGATTAACGGTGAAGAAATATTCACTGGAAACGTTGTTGAGCAAGTCATGCCGCATGACCACGGTCACGTCATTGCACGAGTACACATGGCAGGAGAAGCAGAAGTAAAGTCTGCAATTGAAAGCGCTCTAGCAGCACACAAGATGTGGTCAACCATGCCTTGGCAGGCACGAGCGGCAATCTTCCTCAAGGCGAGTGAACTACTTGCCGGCCCTCGCCGTGCTGAGATTAACGCATCAACAATGATCAATCAATCCAAGACATGCCACCAAGCCGAAATTGATTCGGCTTGTGAACTGATTGACTTTTGGAGATTCAATGCAGATTATTGCCGTCAAATCTACGAAGACTTGCAACCACCCGTCTCCCCGTCCTCAATGTGGAACTCAAGCGAAGTACGCCCGTTGGAAGGGTTTGTATTCTCTGTAACTCCGTTTAATTTCTCAAGCATTGCTGCTAACCTGCCCTCCAGTGCCGCACTTATGGGCAACGTTGGAGTATGGAAGCCGTCCCGGAATTCATAGTATACGTCCCGAAATTCATATGTTNCCAATTACCGATTGATGCGCTTGATGATGGACGCTGGCTTGCCTGCTGGAGTCATCAATTTCGTCCCAGGCAAGGCAAGTATGGTTGGGGATATGTGCCTAGGACATCCAGCCCTTGCTGGTATTCACTTCACGGGTTCAACCCGAGTCTTCCGCCAAATGTGGCGAGATGTTGCAAATAATCTGGAGAACTTGAATTCATACCCGCGCATTGTCGGTGAAACTGGCGGGAAAGACTTCATCGTCGCTCATCCTGATTGTGACCGTCGCGCCCTTCTCGTCGCCATGCTACGAGGTAGTTTTGAGTTTCAAGGTCAAAAGTGCAGTGCTGCAAGCCGAGCCTANGTACCAAAGTCTGTNTGGTCTGCAATCAAGGACGACTATTGTGCAGAGGTCGCTAAAATTACCGTTGGGGACCCTCGTACCTTTACCAACTTCCTCGGAGCAGTTATCGATAAGAAGTCATTTGACAATATTGCAGGCTACATCGACCGAGCAACGGCTAACCCTGACTGTGAGATTGTAACCGGCGGTACCTACGACGATAGCGTTGGGTACTTCGTTCAACCAACAACCATCGTGTGCAACGACCCGAGAAGTGAAAGTATGGTTGAGGAGATCTTCGGACCTGTCCTCTCCGTCCACGTCTACGAAGATTCTGAATTTGAAGCAGTTCTTGAGCTCTGCGACACCACTTCTGAATATGCACTTACTGGCTCTATTTTTGCCACCGACCGAACTCATATCGAAACGGCACTTAACGCCCTTCGATACTCAGCAGGAAACTTCTACATCAACGATAAACCAACTGGGGCGGTTGTTGGACAACAGCCCTTTGGAGGTGCACGAGGTAGCGGTACAAATGACAAGGCTGGAAGTCCACTCAATCTTCTCCGCTGGGTAAGTCCTCGCTCTATCAAGGAAACATTTGCCCCACCACACGACTGGACCTACGGGTTCCATCAGTGAGTTTGCTGTTTCTTTCTTGCTAGACGATTCAGGTATGCTTGTTCTGCCTTGTCAATGAGGTATTTAGGCTCATACCGGTTGCTCACCATGCCGATTAGATACCAACCAAATGAAAGAATCGGTGTAACAAGGAATGTGGTAAGGCAAAGCCATACAATGAGGTTCCCTTGTGTTACATCCCAAGCCCAAAAACTGACTCCGATCAAACATAGTGGCAGCCAAAGACGAGCGGCATTGCTCGGCGTGGACATGCCCTTGTGGTCTCGACGAGGAGCAAACAATCCTTCTAGAACCATACTTCAAGATTTTACGGTTTACTTATCAATCACCGTTTGTGGGCATTCATCCATTCCTTGATGAAGGAGAACCGCTTGGTACCACATCCTGCAATGATGAATGCTTCTGCCGAATGCTGTTTTTCAGTGACGAGTGATGGGCGAACTGAGCGGGACTCAAACTCATGAGGTGTTGCTATTCAACCTGGATTTCAACCCGCAATGCAAGTACAGGCCATACCCCTGACTCCAATTCCAACCGACCTGACCGTGTGGAAAGCCTCGACTCCATGGCAGACCGTTCGCTCCATGCTTGGGCTCGTTCTGGTCTGTTTTTTCATTGCTCAAATATCAGTTTTCGTCGTTGCTGGATTCGTTGACGGGGACCTCAACGGAACACCTGGTCCATTTGAACCGTTTTTCACGTTTATTGGAGGCATCTGCTTGTCTCCGTTTCTTATGCTTTTTTTCTACCTTCGACGCCCAAGACTGACCCACAGCATTACTGCTGAACCTCATCAAAATGGCGCTNATCAGCACATTCTTGTAGGCGGGAGCGTGATCCAATCGCCTGTTCCNACCTTAGTACGTCATCATCTCTTTCGTTCAACTGCTCCTCTTGAAATGCCAAGACCGCTTCATCTCTGGGCTTTGTTTTTTGGTGGAGTGATTCTCTCTTCTGTATGTCTCCTTCCATTGATGATTTTTGGACCGAATGTGTTGAGCATCATGCTCGCTCTTGTTATCGTCTTACCTGCATGGTTGATTGGCTTTGCAGCACCTGTTTTTGCATGGTGGTCAATAAGCAGTCGACATCTTGGAATCAACATTTCAAGAAGAGATGCTGAGTGGATTTTAGCAGCCGGAATGCTTTCTACAATCCCTGCAATTATCATTAATTCACTCATCTCTCCGTTGATGTTGAACGTTATTGGACTCGATGCGATGGAAGTTGGTTCTTGGGGTGAAGGTTTTATCCTCTTCTTGTCCGCTCCGATTGGAGAAGAATTGAGCAAAGCGTTGGCTGTACTCGCATTAAGCCACCTTATTCTTTCCCCAAAACATGGCTTTTATGTTGGCTCGACGGTAGGGCTAGGATTTGCTTTGCTTGAAAACGCACAATATATTTCGATGGCTCTCGTTGGAGACTACAGCAGCATTTCCTACTTCTTCACCGCCATGCTGCGAGGAATAAGTTCCATCCCGGGTCACGCATTGTGGACAGGCCTCTCTGGCTACGCCATCGGTTGTTGGATGGGGAGAGGAAATCGTCTTCCTTTGCTGAGTGACCGTTCATCTTACGTCACTGCCAAAAGCAATGCAAAATGGGTTCTCTACAATAAAAATGGAACCCCTGAAACCACAACAGGATGGGCAAATATGCCTTCAGAACGAATGATGAAATTTGTAAGCAAATTGGAAAAGCACTCTTGGAACTTACCAAGAACCGTTCCTGCAGGGATTGCTGCTGCGATCCTTGGCCATGGGTTATGGAACGGTACTTCTTGGGGAGTGAGTAAAATCCTCGCTGATGCGGACACATTACTTTCAGTAGCCCTCCAACTTTCGTGGTTAGTAATTATGATAGCTACGCTATGGCTCTTCATTCTAAGATGGCTACCCAGTATTGTATTAGATGCCCAAGATGGGCCATTTTGATACATCATTGGGTCATGAATTCAAAAGGGATGTCCCTGTCCCAAGAATACTGATTGGTCGTTCTCACCACATCCTACAAGGAGGGAAATACATGAATATCTTTGAGAGTGGACTGAATTCAGGTAACTTAATCGTTACATCCATTCTCGTCATTGGCCTTCTCTACATTTCATCTAAGGCTCGAATGCTGGACAAAAAAGGGGCAAATGCTGCTGCGGTGTTAGGAGCAATTGTCGGAGGTTTAGGACACTGGACATGGTTGTTGATTCTCCTTGGGTTCCTGGTCTGTTCCCACAAAGCCACAAAGTGGAGATTTGATGAAAAAGCCGAACTCGGAATGTGTGAATCAAATGATGGCCATCGCGGATGGACCAACGTTGTGGCCAATGGAGCAATCCCCGGTTTAATGTGCGTGTTTGCTTACTTAAGCGGAGATTATGATGCATGGATTTGGATGTTTGGGGCTGCTGTGGCTGTAGCCGCATCGGACACCTTTGCAAGCGAAATTGGATGCATGGACACAAGAGTTCGCATGATCACGACCTTCAAACCATGCCAACAAGGAGAAAACGGTGGCTTTTCACCCAACGGGCAGCTAGCAGCAATCGTCGGTTCATCAGTGGTTGCGATTCTAACCTTGGGCGCATGGGCGCTCACCGCTGAAGATAGTGTGTTCAATGAAGGACTACGCCTGGGTGGCATTCTTGCTGTAATCGGATGGCTTGGATGTCAAATTGATAGTTATCTTGGCGCATTACTAGAAAACCGTGGATATTTGACCAAAGGCTCCGTTAATGCACTTGCAATTACCGGCGGGGTAATGATGATGTGGATTTACACTGGCATGCCCCTTTGAGGCATTTCACATCCGGCCATCGTATTCTTGAACCGAGACGCTTTGGTCTCACCATGGGGCGAAGGCTATGGGTTCTTGCAGCCGTAGCCCTGATGTTTTCAATTTCGATGGTGAATTCAGTTCTCGCAGAGAACGATGAGGTCTTTGAAGCAGGTTTTGTTGAGTGGACCATCAACAATCATGAACGCTTGTATTTGGAAGGTTCAAACCCCGATGAGGCCGTCCTGCAGCGTGGACAAACCGATTCCGCTGTCGGAGGATTCACCACAGGAGTCACCCCGAATCCAATTCCAGTATTTTCTGTCCAAAGCCCCCCCGTGGTTGAACCCGTAGAAGCCGATGTGATGATGGGTGTTTATTTCTCTGTCATTCTTGATGGAGGAGTAGGTCCTCAGTCGTGTACTCGGCAAGCGCCTGCACCTGGAGAAGTTACAACGACACTGTTTTACTCCGTCTTTGCAGGAGGTTCTGAAATTTATACCGATGAAGTCTCGCAAATCGTTGACAAAGTCGCAGAGAATGATGCCATGAATTTTTCAGGAGAAATGAAGAACGTTTCGTTGAAACTTGCCCCTGGAGATAGCATTAGCCTAAGTTTAGACATCCACCATCAGTGCTTTGGAACACAAGCCCGTGTTCAATGGGGCGGTTTTGAGTACAACAGTGGTGGCATCATTATGGAAGGTGCCTTCTATCAACCTGAAGCTCGGATTATTGTAGACGAGTCTCGTTTTGCCCACGTTGAATTGAGCCACAACCTACCTTGGGGACTTGACGACCTGAGAGATGAGAAATGGGAGATTTGGGGTCCATTTGACAACCGTGAAAAATCGACTAAAGATGGAGAATTCCTCGTTGAAACAAGCGCAGGNCGTATCCGAATGGTTCGAGACCTTGGCGAAAACGAATCCGTATACACATGGACAGGAGCAAAAAAATTACCTGTTGGAAATTTGAATCTTCAATTCTGCTTGCGAACCATTGCTGGAGATTTGAACAGTGACTGCCATGCTGAGGGTATATTGCGCTTTGAGGTCAATGAAGGAGATACTGGATTTGCTAGCGCTGGACTCTTCCTCTCCATCACGACCTTCCTCGCACTTGCTGGCTACATTATCAATGCATTCCGAAGTGGACTCTTGCTCCCCGCACCAATTATTGCCGCATTGTTAGCACTGGCACTATTGACCTTGCCTACCATCTTTGACATTCCAAATTTAGGCGCTGATGCTGTGATTCAACCTACGACGAAAGTCATTGACTCACCCCTTGTCAACCTTGCTGGTGATGAAATTCGATTGAGTGAAGTGCTTGACGGGCATGAAGCTGTGTTGATCGGTGTGGTTCTCCCTGGGTCAGAAAACGCATTGACTCAGGCCACNCAACTGAACAAGAGCATTGACCAACTTGGAGAACGAGTAACAGTGATTCAAATCGTTACTGGAGAAGATGCGAGAATCAGCGACGTATCGTCTCTAAAATCTCAAATAAACGCCACGTGGGAAATATTCCTTGACAAAGATGCCCAATTCGCTCAGAGTCTACCTACCGGGCGTTCTGATGCCGTTGTTATCGTGGACCCTGCTATGCACGTCACCTTCTCTCAACCATCATCTGCAGCAATGCTTGATATTGTGGATGCTGTTGATGCAATAGGCTCTGGAGGCTCCATGTCAGCAGCATCTTACTTTGGCCTTATTATCGGTCCAGGTATGTTCCTTTTGTTCCTTGCCCTCCCAAGAGAAGAGTGGACGGTTCCCGAAGAACCACTTCCACCAGGACTTCTTTGGGCTTCAATTGTGATTTCATCAGGAGCAGGAATTCTGCTCATCAATCTGCCTGCCCTCGTTTTGACCTTGCTACCAGTAGCCATCGGTGCAAGATTCATCCTTGATCTCGTCATGATGGCATGGATGCTGGAAATGTGTTTCTTTACCGCAAAGCGTGGCTCACCCTATGAGGCCGATGCACTCGGTAAATTGATGCATTCACTCTTCCCCAAAGCATTCCAAAATTGGAGAGACCCTGTTGACCTTGACCGGGATGTTTTGCTTGGAGTTTGGCTCGGATGGTTTGGCTGGCTTAGTTTCCCATCACTGTTCCCACAAGGAATTGGAGCCACNGCTCTTCTCGGAGTNGGTGGAGCATTCATGGCCGTACTGTTCTTAATNCTCTATGTCTTAATCGGAGGTTTTGTTGTTCTCATGCTTCGTATTGTTTCATCTTGGGGTGGACCATTCTCTCGTCTCTTTGGTAAATTCGGTGGAGAAGTATTTGCTCAGTTCGTAGGATGGGTTTTACTCCCTGTAGCCCTTTGGGTTGGCGTTAACACCGCTATCAATGCAATGGAACTAGGAATCTTTTGATTTTCAACAGGTATTATGACGGTTGATGGCAATGGCCGTCATATGTCAACAAATATTGACCATTGGAGCAAAACCAGTTTTGACTTATTTTGCAAATGTCCACGAGCGTGGGCATTAGCATACGGTAGCAAAAAGAAATCCACCAAACCGTCTGGAAGCAGAGGAAGGCCAACCTATCGACTTTCCGACCTTGCAATTAGAGCGGGTAGGAGGACGCTGTTGGAGGAATTAGGTGACCTATACAACAACAAGAGGTGGAGTGAGCCTTACACATTGCGGCGAATAAAGGCTCACTTGGACGAACAAGTCTGGATTAACCGAATACGTACAGATTCTTTGGTTTTAGAGGGCCTTGCCGCACAAATATCACATCGGCTCAAACGTCTGCGGCAAACTGATTTGCTCAAGCCGATATGGGCAAAAGAGCCTCGCAGGTGGGCTTTTTTTGAACGGATNAACAGCATCCAAATCGGAGCCCTCAACCTCTACGCCACCCCCGATATTGTCGTATACCACCAGCACAAATGGACGCTCTTTCGATTAAGGTTTCAATCGGGGAATCCACTTCCAAGTAGAGATTTAGAAGATGCGTTGATGGTCCACTGGGCCATGCANCAGGCTGGCCTACCTGACCGATTGGAAGATTACAGAATTCGAACGTTGACTTGGGTTGGTGAGGAATGGATTCAGGGGGATGTACACATTAATTCTAACAGCGTTCGGGATGCTTGGATGATGCTTCAACACGACTTGTTAGAGATGAATTGGATGAAACGTTGGATTTCAGCAGATCCGAAACTGGACAGCCTGCCTCTTGCAAGGCGTGAGAGCGATTGCAACGGGTGCAGATATCGCCCTACTTGCCCTGCATCTATAGGATTGAAGAAGGCAAAGAAGCAACAAGAATTACGACAACTCAAAGGCTTAAAGATAGGCGATTAAATCTTTGAGGACTGCATCAACATCGCTTGCCTTTGTGACACCACTTGCGAGTAAAACTCCCTCCGCACCAAGCTCAAGTGCCGTTGCAACATCTGTTCCATTTTTGACTCCTGCACCGCAAAGAACTCTCACAGCAGGATTTACCGCTTTCACAGCAGCCACTGTATCGCTAACAATCGCTGGGTCTGCACTTGTAACTGAGATGTCGCCGCCAATAAGTTCTGGAGGTTCAACGGCAATGAATGTAGGTCCTAATTCTGCCAGTGCCTTTGCCTCTTCAACATCGGCAGCGCAAGCACAGACAGGAAATCCATCAGGCAGCATTTCCAGAAGATTTGCCACATGTTCAATGGACACTTTATGCTCTGCGTGATTGATGAGTGTTCCTATTGCCCCCCGAGAGCGTGCGGTTTGAGGTTCAAGCCATCCAGTATAGCCACCGAGTCCAACTGGGTCCAAGTGCTGGGACCACACTTCCACTGACGAAGATGCTGCTGAGAGCGTATTCAAATCAAATGCAGATACAGCGGCAACAAGAGTTGCTGGGCCGTCACCAAATCGCTCCATGGCCTGAAACAGGTGTTCTGCAGCCTGGCCTGAGGCACTTGAATAGGTCTTGAAATTTACAACAACCAGCGGCTTGGACATAAGGTTCCGTTAGCAATGGAGGATTTGAGGTTTGAGACTTAAATGAACGAAAGATTGCGATTCATTAAGATTCCACAGGAGGCCACTGCCCACCATTCAGTACTGTCCCAGAAGGAACGGTCGAACCATGGTCAACGACGACTCCAGTCAACGTACAGTTTGCGCCAATACGCGCATTTTTCCCGATAAGACAAGCGTCCAAAATACAGCCATCACCAAGGTGTACACCTGACAAAAGGCTGCTCTGGTGGATGCGGCCGGTTCCCAACTCGCATGATTTTGAAATCATCGAATCCGTCACTGTTGCTGATGAAGGCGCATTACCTTGTTCGTACCAACTTGTTGAGTGAACCGTACCGTGGTTGAATCGTTCATGCTCAATGCATGCCTTCGCACCTTGATTCCAAGCCGCAGGCGTCCCTGCATCTATGAAATATCCATTGAAATCTTGCCCGCTAAGCAAGCCTTCTTGAGCTAATTTTGGGAACACTTCTCGTTCAATGGAATGTTTTCCCTTTGGCATCCAATCAAAGATATCGTCATTGAAGATGTAAGAACCAGCATTAATTAAATTTGAAAACACTTCTTCTGGTTTCGGCTTCTCCTTAAACCGAGTAATTCGTTGATCGTCATCGAGTCCGACGATACCAAAACGAGTTGGGTCTTCAACTTCCCAAAGGCCTAACGTACCTACCGACTTGTTCCTCTTGTGAAGGTTGAGCAGTTCTGAGGCGTCTAATGAAGAAATAATGTCTCCGTTGAAGCACGCAAAGGTCCCACTTACGACATCACGACAATTGCCTAATGCACCACCTGTCCCCAAGGGTTTGTTCTCGGGAACAATTCGCACATCAAAAGGAACTTCATGCTCTTCAAAATAAGTTTCAATAATATCGACCTTATATCCTCCAGCAACAACAACTTCGTCTACCAAATCTGCTGGAAGAGAACTCACGACATGTTCGAGGAGAGTTCGGTCAAGCATGGGTAACAGAGGCTTTGGGACACTGTTAGTCCAAGGCCGAAGTCGGGAACCAACACCTCCGGCGAGAACCACGACCTGCATGGCTCGCCGTTCATCCACTATGCTATGAAGGCCGCGGCCCTTATGGCCTCAATGAAGAACAAATACATCGGCTCGAGTTTGGGGAAGTCAATATTAAAATCTCTCAAAATCGGCTGACGATTCCATCAAAGTATTGAAAGACGGCCTTCCATTGGTTGCATTTGGAGAGCATCATGAACATTCACGAATACCAAGGAAAAGCCCTACTCAAAGCACACGGTGTACCAGTGCTTGAAGGCGTGCACTGTACCTCTGTTGAGGATGCACTACATGCGTACGATTCCTTGGGGAGCAAAGTCGTGGCTGTGAAATCTCAAATCCATGCTGGTGGAAGAGGAAAAGGTACCCTCTTCAATCCAACATCCCGTGACCATGTGATGGACGGAGGCGTTAAAATCGCCTTTTCAAAGGATGAAGTCAAGACCTATGCAACCAACATTCTTGGAAATCTTCTGGTAACCATCCAGACCGGAGATGAAGGAAAGGTCGTCAACAACCTCTACATCGAGGCCGGATGCGATATTGCCCACGAGTATTACCTCGCAATTTTAGTTGACCGAGAAAACAAGGCCGTTCTCATCATGGCTTCTACTGAAGGAGGAATGGACATTGAACATGTTGCTGAAACCACTCCTGAGAAAATTCATAAAATCTCAGTTGACCCAAATGCAGGCCTTCTCGGTTACCAAAAGCGTGACCTCGGATTGGACCTTGGACTCCAAGGTACCGCATTAAAATCGTTCATGAAATCCTTGACCTCAATGTACAACATGTTTGTGAACAACGATTGTGCTATGGTTGAGATCAACCCTCTCGTAAAAACTGGAGATGACCAAATCGTCGCCTTGGACGCAAAAATCTCGTTTGATGAAAATGCAGAATTCCGTCATAAGACATGGGATGAACTTCGAGACCTTTCAGAAGAAGAGGATGTTGAAATCCGAGCCAAGGAAACGGGCCTGTCCTATGTCAAACTCGATGGGAACATCGGGTGCCTTGTCAACGGTGCTGGTTTGGCCATGGCAACGATGGACGTCATCAAACTCTACGGAGGTGAGCCTGCGAATTTCCTCGATGTGGGTGGTGGCGCCAACGAAGAACAGGTCAAAACCGCATTCTCAATCATCCTTGAAGACCCGAATGTCAAGGGTATTCTCGTCAACATCTTTGGTGGAATCATGCGTTGTGATATCATCGCTAGAGGCGTGATTGCAGCAACTGAAGCATTGTCACTGGATGTGCCGTTGGTCGTGCGACTCGCAGGAACAAACGTAGACGAAGGAAAGGCAATCTTGGCTGCGTCAGAACTCAACATACATCCTGCAGACGACCTTGCTGAAGGTGCTCAACGTATTGTAGAATTGATTGGAGGTGTTGCTTGATGGCTATATGGATTGAAGAAGACGCAAAGGTACTCGTGCAAGGAATTACTGGAAAGCAAGGAATGTTCCATGCAGATAAGATGGTTGAATACGGAACCAATATCGTCGGTGGATGCACTCCCGGAAAAGGAGGGAAAACGGTTGAACTGCAAGGAAATCCATACCCTGTCTGGAACTCCATGTTTGAAGCGATTCAAGCTACTGATGCTAATGCAACGGTCATCTATGTCCCGCCCCCATTTGCTGCTGAAGCAATCATGGAAGCAGCGGACGCTTTTGATACCGTGAAAGGAGAAGGTGTCGTGGTTTGTATTACAGAAGGAATTCCAACACTTGACATGGTCAAAGCCGTTGCCTTTGTGGAAAACCGACCAGGAGTTCGTTTAATCGGACCAAACTGCCCTGGAATCATTACACCTGGGGACAATGGAGGCGCAAAGATTGGAATTATGCCCGGTCACATTCACGCTAAAGGACGAATTGGAATCGTATCCAAATCTGGAACCTTAACTTACGAAGCAGTAGCTCAAACAATGAGCATCGATGAAGGCCAATCCACATGCGTTGGAATTGGTGGAGACCCTGTAAACGGTACAGGATTCATTGAATGCCTTGCTGCATTTCAAGCAGACCCGCAAACTGCTGCAATCGTCATGATTGGCGAAATCGGTGGTAATGCCGAGCAAGAAGCAGCAGCATGGGCCGCTGAAAATGTCACCAAACCTATCGTTGGATTCGTTGCGGGTGCGACAGCCCCTCCCGGAAAGAGAATGGGGCACGCAGGTGCTATCATCTCCGGTGGAAAAGGAACTGCAGAAGAAAAATTCGAAGCCTTTGAAGCCGCTGGAATCGCTTGTGCAAAAGACCCATCCGAACTTGGAGCAGTCCTCCTTGAATCCCTCAAGGCAGCGGGACTACGCTGATTTAGAGATAGACATCTTTCAGATGAAGTGAATGGTGGGGCACAAGGTCCCCATCCTTAGCCTGTTGAAGCAATTGCTTGCCTTCATCACTGTGTACGTAAACAGCGTGACCTGGGCTTACGTGGGCATTCCATTGAGCCTCAAACCACTTGGCATGTTGTTTCTTTCCTGCTAGACATGAAGGTACTCTGTGGTACATGACGAGTTCGTTTCGCCCTTTTCTGAGATATTTCGCCAACATTTCAGGGAGGAGTGTTGATAGAAATGTATCATCAAAGAACATAGAACTGCGACCTATGATATAGCGAGCATCCTCTAATCCTCCGAAAACCTCTCCGAGGGCTTGAGCGAACATATCAGATTGTTCTTGTGTACATCCTTCGATAAAGTAGCGATACCAGCCTCCACCTCGTTCACCTCCACCGAGTTTACTTCCTCTTGGAAGTAGACCTGCGTCCCACATAGCATTGGCCACTGCTGTGATGATTGAACGATTCAATGAAGCATCAGTCCAAGGGGTTCCGCCCTTGCCAAATTTGAACCCTAGTCCTCCACCTCCTCCTGATGAAGCCGGCTTGAATTCCAGAGACTTCCTGGATTCGGCTGAAAACGGTTCACCAATCCCCCACATCTCCCGAGTCTCAGGGCGGCGGCGAGATCGTTCAAGCATTTCTTGGTTCAATACAGCCATTCCTTCGTTGATTCCTTCGGGTTGGAGTTCAGTAAAAGCAGCGTGGACATGACCGACNCCTTTCTCTATAGAACCGTCNTCGCAAACACCGAAGAGATTCGTATGCTTCTTTCTAAAGCGGTCGTAATCATCAAATCCCTTGATGAACTCTTCAGCCAAACAAATAACATCCCAATTGTTTGCAACCTTGTTTGGCCATGTCTTATCAAGGCGCATAGATCTCCCACGTAATTGATTGATGCTCATGCTTGTGGTTACAGTCGTGAGGTCAATCAGGACATTGATTCGTGACGCATCCCATCCTTCTCCCAACAACCCACGAGTTCCTATCAAGCACTTTGTGAAACCTTCTTGGAAGAATTCAGTAACCATGGTAGAATAGTACCGAGGGGCCCAATCCGCTCCTGAGCCATGGATGTGATGAAAACGCCCGAGGGGTTCATCCAGAAATTCAATCTGAAGTTCTCGCTCATTGACCCATTCACGGGCCTTGGTAAGGAAGCGTTCGCTTGAATCATCGTCGATTAAGAGTGTACTCCCCGTCATCAAAATGGGGTCCAAATGATCTCCCACTTCGCATTCAACGAGGGCCTTGAATATGGTAAGGAAGCGTTCGCTTGAATCATCGTCGATTAAGAGTGTACTCCCCGTCATCAAAATGGGGTCCAAATGATCTCCCACTTCGCAGTCAACGAGGGCCTTGAATACCCCAATTGCCCCTCCTGCCTCATCATCGTGAATTCCTTCTACGAGGGCCGTAGACGATGTCTTTTCAAAGTCTGTCACGATGACACAACGTAGGTCAGAGCCCATCGATTCAAACTCAACCTTCAAAATTTCAGAAAGTGCCGATGTTTTTTCAGCAGCATAAGCGAGAATTCTACTGACTGGAGATGCGCAAGGTCGCGCCCCACTTTCTGTTATTTGGTAACCAAGTAAACGAAGTCGACCAGTCACATGTTCTGCAAGTTCATGGTCTGCCTCATGTTCTGAGCGGCGTAGTCCAAAACGAACATAGCGGTCTAAAAGGGGCCGTAAAAGTACAATCATCGGTGATGCTTCGTTGAAATCATCAACCCCAATTGCGACTTGAGG
>JGI26260J51721_1000663_pt1 | contig 15378 bp, 34 predicted proteins | sample SaaInlV_120m_DNA_4_FD_51721 | JGI IMG/M metagenome (IMG submission 51721)
CTGAGTTTCTATATCTTCTGACATTATAAATCTATTTCTAAAGCCAGGTCGACAAACGGTATGTATAGCACATGCGTTACCATATCTACTTGTTTATATGTTCTAAACCCTAATAATATGCCAGGATAAATTCCTAGTGATAACGCCCATCCTTTACTGTCTTCGTCTTTAATTTGCATAACATTCTATTTTATATCGTTTATGTAATTTTTCTATATCTGTAGATCTTACCCTGCCTTTAATCTCCCAGCTCCATTTAATGAACTTTTCAATTTGGCGCTCAGCGTATTTTTGCCTTGCTATCCTTTTTGCTTCGAAAGGATTAACCTTACTGTCTCTTGACATTCTGCTTGATTTTGTGGTTTATAAATCGTATATCCCGGGAATTGATTAGTAACTAATTGTTTAAATAGTTTCCATCGCATAGGGAATGATTCATTAGCTCTACCTTTTGTTTCTATTATAAAGTCTTCGCCAATAAAATCCGGTGTATACTTAATAGGTAGTATTCGCTTACACCCTCTATTTTTGTATTCGCCTTTGCCATTCGCTTGTCTTTCATATACTTCATTCTCAAAATGAAAACCGTTTAATAGAACAAATGTTTCTCCTTCGTATTTGCTTTTTATACCAGCTTCTTTCATAGCTGCGTACATATGCTTCTCAAGACCTGAGGCAAAGTCGATACCGTCATAGGATACCTTCTTTGCTCTTACCGGTCCTCGTTTGCCAGTTTTTCTTTTAAAAGACTTCCTCATCTGAAAATTCTAAGTCCGACAATAAATCTTCTTGCAGCTCTTCAGTATAAGTTTCTTTAGCTTTCTGAAGATACAATACTGCATCCATTAGTTCTTCTTGTAAATGATTAAGCCATTCAAACATTTTAGATGGGTCATCTTGCAATGTAACACCATACTTATCAAATCCTATATCAGATCTTGATACAAATTTATTTACAACACGTTTAACAACTGGATCTCTAAATTCTATTTCTTGTTTGCTCATTATAATGTTTCTTTTACGAATGTTCCATTAACCATTTTACCTTGTCTAGATTTAATTACGCTATAAGCAGATACTACACAGTCCTCTATATTGTGACCTCTTAATTTAGCTAAGTTCGTTAGAACAACAACCATATCGCCAATAGCATCTATAACTTCTGTTTCATCATTTTTTAATAAAGCTTCTGCAAGCTCGCCTGACTCCTCCATAAGTTTTAAGTACTGAGTTTTTGAATCGCCCTTTGCGTATATACCCTTATCTTCAGCCCAAGCTCTTATGTCATCATACACGGTGTTAGAAGGAGTTTCTACTTTCTTATTCTTTTTCTTTTTCTTTTTAGATAAACCCGTTTGGGAAGGTGTTAATAATTCTTTAGCCGCAGTTTCAAATTCACTATCCATAAACTTTTCTAAAGCTTTATTGTAAACATAACACCTATTATTATTGTACATAGATGTAGTTGCGTTTTGCACAATCCAGGGTATTAGATTAAGCGTTAAGTTTACATAGTTGTCATCAGGAGTACTCCATTGTATGCCCATGTTATCCATTAAATAACCTTTTAATTTGTTTAATGGAACTGGGAAAGTTACTGTTTGTTTTGTTACGTTTACGTTCATTTGATTAAATTTATTACAGTGTAAATCTTTATATAATTGCCTATCGACTCTATAGCCATAAGACTTTTGAAGTTCTATTTCCATGTCTGATATGTAATTTATATCTTCGCTAGTAAGTAGAACTTCGTATTCATCTGGTGCATATCCTTGTTGCTCCGTAACTCTGCTATTAAGATTACGTGTAACTCCAATTTTTTTACCAGGAATATGATAAATTGTGTACATCTTTTATTTTATTTGCCAACGCTTAGCTCTGCTTTAATTGAAGCATACGGGTTGTAGTTAATTAATTTAATTTCATTAGCTTCTGGAATGTATAAAAACTCTTTTAAGTATATTCCGCTTTCNAATTCTAATTGAGGCATTGCTCGTCTAGGTCTGTCTTTATATTCCTTAGCTTGCTCTAAATGATTATTATATAAATGACAGTCGCCTAATTGTCCTACTAGCTGACCTGCTTTTAGCCCAGCGCCCTTAGCTAACATCTCCAGTAATAAGCCGTACATTGTAATATCGTAAGGTAAACCCAAGAAAACGTCAGCAGATCGCTGTTGCCACATCAAATCCATAACACCATTGTTAATATAAACTTGAAAAGCATAATGGCAAGGAGGCAATACCATATCGTTCATCTCGTGTGGAGCCCATGCGCTAACCATAAGACGTCTAGAGTCTGGATTAGTATTGATGCTATACACAAGATTTTTAAGCTGATCTACGCCGTTAAAATCACGCCATTGTTTTCCGTATACTGGACCTAATGTTTCATCAGTTCTGCCTGAGCGTTCATAATCTGGTCGCCAGTACTTAACTCCATTATCTTCAAGATATTTTAAATCAGTTCTACCTTGTAATATCCAAAGCAACTCAGTTCTTGCAGCATTAAAGCTTATTCTTTTTCCTGTAAGAATAGGGAACCCCAGTGACATATCGTGTCTAATCGTTCTTCCGAAGACAGACTTTGTCCCAGTCCCTGTTCTATCTGATTTATCCATTCCTCTGTTGAGTATTTCTGATAATAATCCTTTATATTCATTTTCTATGTTTGTCATAATAGTATTTGTAGTATTCAAATATTTTTGTCCATATTTCATTTTTACCAAAAGTATCAGGGCTAGTATTAACATTGCCTTTGTTTATAATATCAATATACCAGGCCTTATCGTTCTTAGCCTTTGGAGCTATATGAATACCTTCTCTGATACACCACCGCTGCGCGATCCACAAATCCTCGTCAAAAGGAGGTTTGCCCATATCGCACTGATTCTTTTTTACTCCCATGGCATCTTAGTTCCTTCTAATGAAACTTGCTCGTGTGGAATATAGCCTCCAGAATCAGGATTCCATTTAAAATGTACCTCAGCACCATTCTCTCCAAGATTTTGAAACTTAACTTTTAAAACTTTAACCATTACAGTTTTGTTTAAGTAATTTCTATGGACAACTAATCCGTGATAGGAAGCATCATACCATTCTCCACCACCTTTGATATTATACATTGTAGGTACTTCTATTACGCCTTTATCATTCTTATACATCTTAGTAGGGTGAGCAACAATTATAACTAATACATCATGCTTCCTTGCAAATGTTTCTATTTGCATTAAGTATTCCATTGTATATTTGTTAACGTCGCTATCATTAGCTGTTGTTGCTCTTACTTTATTGAATGGATCAATTACTAAGCACTTTATTCCTTTACGCTTAACCAATTCAGCACCCTTAGCTAGGACAGATTCTAGACTGTACCGATCCATATCAATATGATAAAAATTACTATTAACATGATCTGCTACTTGATTCCACCTTTCAGTATGGATATCTGCTCTTTGAGGCATCCCGCCCCACACTTTTCTCATTAACTTGTGAGCGTGTAGAAAGTTAGGTTTGTTCTCAGGAGATGCAAAGGCTGTTTTCCACCCATAATTGTTATTGTATCCAACACACATTTGGTCTACAAAATCAGATTTACCAGATGAAGGTATACCCGTTACTGTTATAAACTGACCTGTATAAGTAGAAAATACTTCATCAAAGTTATTTAAGCCAACTTGAAAACCTGGCTTAAATCCATTTTCTACAAAGTCAATAACTTCACCTTCGTGATCTCTAAATGTTGTTACATTTTCAAGAGGTACAGGTTTTGCACCTGTTATTCTTTTTACTAACTCTTCTTTACCATGCTTTAACAGATACTCGTTAGCGTCTTTGCAGTCTTGGAACGTAGCTGTTAAGCAAACTTCAGAGCCTAATCTTCTAATTAGTTCTGTTTGCAAAGCTAGTCCAGCATCATCAGTATCTGTAGCGATGATTATGTTACTCATGTTCTCGAAGTAATCAATACAAGAATCTAAGTAATCTAAATTGTTAGTCTTTAGTGTTGCTCCGTTTGGAACTGATATAACGTTAGTTATGCCAGCTTCGTGAAGAGCTAATACATCCATTTCTCCTTCAACTATAACGCAATAGTCATATCCAACTATTGAATCTATATTATAGAATACTTTTTCAGCTCCTTTAAATAGTTTGAAGTTTTTTTTACCGTCTCGATATTTGACGTTTAATAACTCGCCACCCATAAAGTAATTAAACTTTATAACATTTTCTGACTTTTGTGTTTGAGGCATCCATTCAGAACCCTCACTGACTTTTAAATCAGCGAGAGTCTGCTTGGAGATACCTCTTGTTTTAAACCACTCTTCAACTTTAGTGCCGACATCGTGTATAGCACTTGGCTGAGCTGGTTTGATATAAACCTTTTCAGCTTCGCCNTTACGTTTGTAAGTATGTAGTTGAAAACTAGTATCACAATTGTGGCAAGTACCGAGACCCCGTTCCCAATCATAAGAAGCGCACTTTGCTTTCTGATTCTTAGGTTTTCTATCAGAAGAACAAACAGGACATACACCCTGCTTGTGACCTTCTTCAAGCTTATGTGTATTGAACTCGTCAATCACAAATCCATTGATCTCTGTTGTTTGCATTTAATTTAATTTAATTAGTTATTCTCCGTCTAAGCAATCGGGACACATATCGCAGTAATCAAAGTCACACTTAGTCATAACTTCTCCGCACATTTCGCATTGATCCATTAGAATGGTAGATCATCGTCTAGAGGAACTAGCGATTTAGCTGGAGCTTGTTGATCTGTTCGAGGAGCTGCAGCTACATTATCTCCGTTTGTCCATACGACCTTCACATTACCTAAATAGATCTTAGCTGCCTTAGCCTCGCGCTCTTCCTTAGATTGCTCAATAACTACTGGACCTTGATTTCCGTAGTTGTCTACTTCATCGTTGATAGTAATTGTAATAGGTAAATACTTACCCTTTTTTCCAACATAGATTTTAGACTTGTCAATCATGTCTAAGTTGATACTCGCTTTAATAATACTTGCCATTTGTTTTAGTTTTAATTGTTAATTGTTTATATTATCTATAGTCATTCGTGTTACATTTGTAAGCCTATAATGTCTTATTGATAAAATAGTTTTCCGGTTTAAAGTCCGGGTTTTCGTAAAATAATTTATACTGTTCTACTGCTTGCTGCACTTTGTTCTTACCACTTTCGTAGAAAGAATCTGAACAATCGAATATACCGATTTGCCGCGTAGTTTTGTCTATTGCTATGAAGATTAAATCATAACCAAATATCTTACGATAGATGTAGGCTTGACTGTCGTAATTGTAACGGAAAGCTGAGCTTCTAAACTTTGTTATATCACTGGTTGTTTTAAGATCTATTATTAATCTTTCGTCGTGATTTACTATATCAGCTTTACCTTTCCACATCATACCTTCAATCTCACCAATCCCAGGTTGCTCGTATTCGACGTTAATGCCGTTTATTAATCCACTACAAGTTTCGTTAGATTTCATAGTATCTATGAGTAGTTCTAACTTATCTACTTCGTGGGATAACAAACACATTTCGCCACCTGAGATCTCCTTGTACGCTTTAGTATTCCTAGTTGCTGTACCTTCTATAATTCTATACTTTTTTAATTTGTCAGGCTCTAGTATAGCTGTATGAAAATAACCGCCAATCAAAAAATTAATGTTTGGCTTCTGTGGAGTACCAAGCGCAAGAGGGTTTGTTAACAGGGTAGAAATATCAGAGTTGCTTCTAAATTGTCGACCAAAGTCACCGTAATAATCTTCGTCACTTTTAAGCCTCTCTAATACTTCCTTTTTGTTAAAGTCTTTCATTTTTTATAGTGTTGTTAATAATGCGCCTTCTATTTCTTTAGATAGGCTGTACTTAGCTTTTATAGCTTCAATTTTACCACCTGCTGCTATGTATTGAACCGCTTTTTCATAGGCTGGATCTTCTTTAGAGGTTAAGGTATTTTTTGTTTTAGCTACGGGAGCTTTCCCGTGTGAATTTGATGCGTCACTATCAGCAGTGTCATCAATTAAAAATAGATTTCCTAAAGCATATTTTTTACCGTAAGAAGATGCTGAACCAAACTTTTGAGGCATTTGCATACCCTTCTGAACTAGGTCGACGCCAACAATAGCCGTAGCGTGTATAGCACTTTCGCTGTCAGAGATAGTAGCCTTTGATTCCAAAATAGGGAATGGCTCATTCTGAATTAACACTTCGTTAATTGTTACGCTTACTCCTAATTCTAATAGATAGGGTTTTGTTGCTTCTAGGATGTCTTCGGCTGATCTGAAGTTGTACTTGCCGAATGAATTAAATCTACTTTTTTTAGATTTGAATTTAGTCTGGATAGTAGCCAGTTTTTCATTTAATTTCATTAGATTGCATTTTGTTGTTATTAATATAATTACGCATTATCACTTTAATTTAAGCCTTAAGTTAAAGATAATCAATCACTTGTGTTGCGTCGACGTTGGCGATTAAACGGTCAATTGCTTCTTTTTTTATTTGAGAAACAATTACAATAGCTGTTACAGCAGTGATTCCTACTCGCTTAGCTATTTCTTTAGCCGGCACTTTTTCGCAATCTAAACCATAGGACATTCTTAATATATCATATTGTTTTTCTGTAAGATGCTCTCGCATTATACTTAACAAATAAGTGTTGAGTAAGTCAATATTATATGGTTCAGATTTATCAGCTATATTCATAACCCACGAGGAATTTTCATCATCTTCTCCTTTGTACTCGTTGTCGTAGCTAGCAAATACACTGTTGAAAAACAATGACACTAATTTATCGTCATTAGGATTTTTTCTTATTTGTATTAATTTGTTTTCAGGAATCTTTATATCTCCTCTGTTTATGTCTATAGCTCTCCGTATTGCTCCTTTAATTCTTTTGGATAGAAACGACTTTAATGTTTTTTCTATGTCCTCAGAACTGTTTAATTGTTCCCAGTCTAATTTATCAACCGCTAAAACTAATCCAGCATTACCTTCTTGTATTAGATCGTTTATACTTAAAACGCCTGAAGCTTGATCGCTGGTTGAAAATTTTCTAGCTATATTCTCTACTAAAGGCAGAAATGAAACTATTAGCTCATTCCTGGTATAATCTTGAAAAAATTGTTCTAATGGCATGGATCTTTTTACATCGTTTTTGTATCTAACATAATTCTGTATATTGTATTTTTTCATATATTCATATTATCAAACACTGTTCGTGTTATTTTTGTAAACTAATTTGTTGGTTTAAAAGAGTTTTTTCTTTCTTCAGTTCGTTGCCCATGTTCCTATGTATTGTTCTAACCGAACATTTTAACTCTTCAGATAGTTTGTTTATAGTTATCTTTTCGTTTTCGTTGTTTATTAGAATCATGGCATCGTATATTTCTGATTCAGATATACTCTTCCTACCAACCATCTTGCCCACTATAGACAATTTTTCTCTCATAGTCAGACCAGTAAAATCTTTAAATATTATCTTCCTTAATTTATTAGGAGGTGGTTTGTCTAAATCCATGAGGGAAACATCATATACCATATTATCTAGTAATTGATCAGAAACAGTAAATGTCACAAATCCGTTTTCTCTTTTGCATACATGCTTTGCAATCGTATTAAAGTCTTCTTGATCCATTTGAGGATTCAAGTACCATAACACATACAAATGCCATTTAAGACTCTTATAAGTCGTTATTTTAGCTTTAGAGTTAAAGAGTGTATAGCATTCATGCGTACCATCCTCATAAAAGCTGCCCCATTCAAAGACCTCTGTAGGTTTATCTACTATTGGATCTCGCTTATAAGTAACTTTATATCTATGCAGGTAATCCATTCTTCTTTCGTATTGTGACATTAGCCTATTACTATTATATTATACTAGCTATTGTCGCATTTCTGCCTAGTATATAATTAATTTTAATCTTCTGTTATATTTTTTTAAAAGCTTAGCTTTATTTTCTATGTTACCCCGTACTACAGTTATGTTTTTATTATAGCTATATTCACTTTTGAATGAAGCACTAACTATCTCGTGGTTTAATTCAGCTATTCTGTCTTGTAATAGGTACACGTGTCTCCGTTTTCTTTTGCTCTTTTTTAACTTTTGTATTAATGTTTGCATAATTCGTTAATGTTAAGTGGGCGTATAATTTTTTGCTCATTTTTATTTGCTATTCTGTATTTGTCTTGTTCGTAATAATTCCAGTAAGCTGAAACGCTGTTGTTTTTTACTTTATATTCGTCCGGCATACACTGAGGAGGCTCTGTAAAAGATCCTGTTGGTATATTTGAAGGGGCTACTGCCAAAATATCTTTGCATTTTGTAATTGTTAAGTGGGTTTTATTATATCGTTTTGTGTATTCAGCACCTAATGCTAGCATGTGATTATATAGCCATTGGTAATTCTCGTTGTTTGCTCGCACCCATACAGAGCTAGGATGATTTAAGTGAGACTTTTTGTACGGTACATTTTCATTGCCTAATGCATGATGAGCAGTACATAACATTTGAGCACACTCAAGTATCATCTTAACTTTGTGTTTATCGTAAAAGTAACTAGCGGCTACTTTAGGATCTGGGTGTAAATAAAATATATTCATTAGTATCTTTTTTTGCTTATTCTGTTATAATGTTTGTCTAATAATAGGTTTGCGACTTCTTCGCTTATCATGTTTTCGTTGTATAGTTGCCATATTAGTTTACTCATAGTTACGTAAGGTTTTATATAACGGGTGACGGTAGCTATTAGCTTTAGTACGCTCGAAATAAGTGAATGTAGCACGCTTGCCGACATAGTCATGTACATTGTCTAGAATGTTACGACGATCTTGGAAGTTATAGCCTTTGCCGATAGGGCAGCCGAACTCAATACCGTCGTCGTCGCGCATTAGAAACTTACCGATTAAGCCAGTAAACTTGCCTTTGCCGGGTACATAGCCTACAATTGTAGCTTCGGTATCGTGAAAATCTTTAAACTTTTGTAGGTTATAAGATCGTTTACATTCGTAAACACCGTTTAAACGCAAGATCGAGCCTTCGTAGCCTTCGTCAAGCCAGTTTTCGTGTATAGCATTAGCTAAGTCACGAGTTGCAACAGAATGTGTAGGAACATACTTAACACAATAAGAATACAATGCTGCAGTAGACAAAAATTTCATACGCTCTTCAAACTTAGCTGAGGTATCGATATAATCGTAGCAATGGAATTGTACGAGATCACAGGATTCGACACGATCAACAGCAGTTGGTTTGGTTTTACGAACAAGTGAAATGATTTTTTCGAAATCACTTTTTAGGTCGTGGTTGTATAATTCGCCGTCGAGTATTAAATCAGGGTATCGCTTAAACANTGGCTTAAGATCGGATAATATGTGGTCAATGTTTAGCCACGGTTTGCCTGTACGCGAGAACGCACCGTCTTTAGAGATTACGCAACGTACGCCGTCAAGTTTAGGTTGCATGAATACTTTCTCGGACCAGTCGACGGGTTTTTTGTCTACTTTGTATGCGAGCATTGGTTTTATCATAATGTTTATATTTTAGTTACATTTATATTATCAATATATAATCGTGTTTTGTTTGTAAATTATTAGTTAAATTTAGAAATTTCATTTTGTAGTTTAACCGCTAAGGAATAATCCTCATCCTCTATTGCTTGCTTTAATTGCAATTCAAGAGAAGCTAAGGTTACTTCTTCCTTTTCTTTTTCAGGCATATCTACGGTCCAAGTATAAGGTAGAATTTTCATTTCAGGATCCATGCTCATTTGTCTAGCGAATTCTTCATCATATTCTTTTTGTTTTTTTTCCATAGCAGCGATGACAGTCTTAGCCACCGCTGTAGCTAGCTTTTCTATTTCTTTATCGGTCATTAAGCAAAGCTGTAGTTATATACAGGTAGCACGTATTTGTTAATAAATTTACCTTTAGATTCAGAAATTCTTAAGCCTTCAAACACGTGGTTTGGTACTTTAGTATAATTGTAACTTCTTCCGTTGGTAAAGGTTAACTTTAAGCGGTACTTATCATATTGATATTCAGCTGTTGAGATTGCGGTAGAGTTAACATCTACAGATTGCATTGGTAGTACTAATTTGTTCATAAATTTAATTTGTTTTAGTTATTATTATTATCGATTGTTGTTCGTGTTTATTTTGCAAGATCATATTAGTCTAGTAATATCATATAAGCATCGCTGTTGTGCGTGCGAAACCAAGTTAACGCTTTTTGAAAGTCACTTATTTGCTTTTCTGTTACTGCTTTTGGAGCCATTTCGAAAACATACTGCGATCCCATTATAAAATCGTATATAGATAGCTCTAAGCCATTAAGNGNATAACGTTCGCCGCTAAAACTGTTAGTGACTTCTTCACCTTGATCGTAGATCATACCTTTAAACCATTTAGGCACTACTTGTTCTTTAGTCTTGTTGCTCATAACCTTCATCTATTAATTCGTCAATAACTTCTTCTTCAAACTTTTCTGATAAGTATACAAATAAATTCTCAATAGCGCCGTCAATAAAGTCTTGGTAAAGATCGTCTACATATATAACCTCAGGGAAATCTTCGTCACCATTAGCGTGCTGGATTCGTTCTTCAAGTGTATCAGCGAGATCACTATCATAGTAGTATATATCTTCACATACACTTATGTTATGAATATCGTCGGTAGCTACATACACAGAGTAACCGTCCTTAGTAGTTTCTTCATATATATAATATGATGCGTTGTTAGTCCAGTCACTAGTTAGCTCAACACCATAATGGTTTAATACATTTTGTTTAGCAACCTCTTCGTTGTTAGATTGCTTTTCACCGAAACCTTTAGCTTCTAAACGTTCGTTGATTAGTTTTTCTGTAATATATTTAGTTTTATTCATTTGTTTCTATTAATTTAGNGATGTAATTCCATACTTCTAATTCTATTTTGTTACCTTCGGCGATCAATTTAGCTTGCTCAAGAGTTATATCAGCNCCGTAATTTCCTGTTTTAAGATTGTGTTCGTCTTGTTGTATTATTATTTGACACATCTCTACTTTAGCGAAAGCTTTGTTGCTAGCTCGCTGGTGTATAGCACTAGTCGTCAAAGACATCGCCAAAAAAGTTTACATTACACGCCTGAGTTACATCGAAAGCTACGCCGTAAGGAACTTGAGTAAAGAATTTTTCAGAGCTCAATGCTTCTACAATACTTTTATGAATAGCAGGATATTTAACGTAGCGGTTAGCTAATTTTGTTTTGTTTTCGTCAGTAAGACGTTGATAAAGTGTTAATCTCATATATATTTATTTTTATTTGTTACATTTATATTATCGATCGGCGATCGTGTTTTGTTTGTAATCCTCGTTATACGTCGTAGCTAGCTCTATATATTCTACTTCAGCTAAAAATGCTCTCGCATAATCTTCTATTAAGTAAGGTGTATTGCAAGTGTTGGGGTTTCTAAACACGCAATCTTCAACTATTTCTTTTAATTCGCTCGGTTGAACTACATAGTCAAACTCTATATCGCCAAGTATATCTACGTTAATTCTCCACGTAGCATAGTTACCCCAGCCGTTGTATTTTTTACTCATAATAATTTTATTTTAAGGTTGTTTGATCATGATATGCTTCTTGAAATTCATAGGTAATATCTTGCTCAAACTCCTTGAAAGAGTCTACACCGTATAGTTTTTCGTATAGTTCTTTGAAGCCTTGGTATTTACAGTACTGATCGTTTATATAGTACGCTAATTCGACATCGTTTATTTCGTGCTCATAAACTTTTTTACGTTCGTTGTACATAGCGCAACTCCACACGGTTGCACTTACTTTGAATAATCCTAAGTCTTTAGTTAATCCAGTGCTTAAACTGTAACTTTTGTCCTCGAATGTTTTAGTTATTTTACTCATAATATTTATTTTAAATTAGTGGAGGTGGAGAGATTCGAACTCTCTTCCGCGATAGTTCCATATAGGCTTTCTATCACGTCAATACCAGGTCACCCCCAAAAACGGTTATCTTCGCCAATACTTCACAGCCATAGATAGTGTTGGTTAACCCNCTGTACTGTTTCATTGTGCGGTCGGACTTCCACCGTGCCAGCNATTAATTACTTNGCCGCTCGTGATACCGTATTTTGTAACTAGTGAGGATTCGAACCTCATACCCGTCGGTAGCGTTGCTTTGGGTCTCTGGCTTTGAAGAGTATTCAAAGGTGCTTGTACCACTAGCGCTCCATACCTAGTTGCCGCTAGAGTCGGCCTCTGAGGGCAAATGCACGTCATTGATCGATATGCCCTGACTTATATTACCCTGATTAGACCACTCATCTAGCTACTAGCAATTCGCTTATGTAATTTAGGTACCATTTGTCGTGGTATCTTTACAGCATTCGCCCACCTAAATCCTAATTAAGCTACTCGTTTAGCATTTTTTATTTGTTACATATATATTATCGAAAGGTGATCGTATTATATTTGTAAATGTTTTAATACCGCTTTCCAGCTGGGGAATTTATCTGTACCGAACTGTATTAACTCACCGTCAAACTCACCCGCACCGTTAGCCGTTCTATCGTCGATCAATATATCGCCACGTAGTAAGTTTTTATGGTTAGACAATATCAACCGCTTATGTGCACAGGAGCCTAGGTGTTTGCTTACCCATAATCGTTTATGTGACCATGATCGCGGCATATTCCACGGAGCAGTAGATAAGATATAGACGTCAAGCTCGTCTTTTAAGCAAAGCTCTTTAAACGCTTCAATTGCACCTTCTATAGGTTCAGGGTTTTTGAATATATCCTGATGCCAACCACCGCATTTTTCGATTTCGGTTTGTAGGTCAACTAACACGCCGTCCATATCTACATATACTACTCTATTCTTCATAATAATCTTTTTTAATTCTCATCCACATTTTCTCGATCGCATGGAACATTACTTCACCGTGTATAGCATCATACTCGTCGCCATCTTGAGGAAAATCCGCTATTTGCCAGTCAATACTGTCATGCATTAATTCCATAGTGACGTCCGCAATACCGCTTGCGATCTCGTCAATTTGCTTAGTTACACTCATAGTTACGCTGGTATATAAGTTAAACCTTTATAATTAAACCACTCTGTGATACCGTCTTTGTCTTCGTTGGCATCATATTCGAATGCGAACAGTGAAGGCAAGTTGCCTATTAAGTATGGTTTGTAAACTTTGTTGTCTAGTAAGATGTTTTTACTTTTTAGGAATTTTATATGTTTCATAGTTATATATTTTAGATTCAATTATATTATCGATTGATGATCGTATTTTTTTTGTAAATGTTTTACTTTCCTAGAATACTTTTTCTTATTCTTTTCAACGCTAGGTCTCGTTGCTTCCCAAACTTCTTGTTTAGTTATTACTATCCTTTTCANGCTAATCTAGTTTATACTCGTCAATCTCATAAGTGCTAGCGATAGCTTTTTTAGTTAACTCTTCAGCGTCTAGTAATGCTTGTCTATTATCTAGGTAAAAACTGATCTTCACTTTCATTTCATCTTCATTTCTTGTACCGAAAGAAGTAGTTGACAATCCACTTAGTAATCTATCATCACTACATTGGTAGCCACTTGCTAGCGTGTTGTCATAAGTTCTCCACTCTCTGTATTCGTAGGTTATTCCTTTGTAGTTTTTCATTATATTATTGTTTTGTTATTAGATTCATTTATATTATCGATCGGCAATCGTATTTGTTTTGTATTACCAATCGAACTTAATCTTGTACACTGATTCTAGGTCATTGTGACGCCATAGGTCGGTGTGTGCATGTTTTCTACCGCGACTACCTGCTCCTTTAACTTTCACCTTAATACTTTTGTATTGTTTTTCCGTTACTCCACTACAAGATCCGTTGATCGCAACAACATTGTTACGGTGTATAGCATTCGCTTTCTTCTGGTTTTTAACGTACTCACACGCTTCTTTCATTGTCATCATAGTATTCGTTTTAATTGTTCTTTAATTGCTAGTACATCTTCGTCAGTTACTTCAACCTCTTCGTCGCTTTCCCGATCAAATATAATATCGTACATTGCGTCATGAAAATGGTTACCCACTATTTCATCTAAGAGATTAGCGATATCTTTAATTTCTTCCCACGTTAAATTCATAGTTATTTATTTATTTAGTTTATTTCTTAAATCCCACAATTTATAGTATTTTCTTCTTACTTCAAGATCTCGATCGTCTTGGTATTCGTCGTTTAGTTGTTCCATTAGTGTCTCACACGCTAAGGTAAGATAACTTATTTCTTGTTTATCAAAGTTCATATAGTATTTATTTATTCATCAATTTCATCAAATTCCGCCCACTCTAAACATTCACCACATCGTTCCTCGCTAAGGTAACTCGGTTCTGCACCACAACAATTACTCCACATCGGTATACTCTGTTTTAAAAGTTGAAGGGAATTGATCCGCCATAAACTTTGCTAACCCAAGTCCGTCGTTAGCGCTTTCCGCTATTAGTTTAGCAATACCGTCTTGCATTTCGAATAATTCGTCTTGATCGTACTGATCGCATAGGAAGAATCGATCTCCACCCATTAATTTACATAGGTTGTTAATGAACATTACATTTTTCGTCATAATCTTGTTTTATTGGTTATTAATATCTTTTCACTGCATGGATAGCACGAGCACATTCTTTAAGTTCGTTTAGAACTAATATTGCAAAGTGATTAAATTTTCGTCTAGTAGTAGTTAATTTTAATTTCATAGTTATTATATTTTTTATTCATTTATATTATCGAAATAGTTTCGTGTTAATTTTGTATTAAATCGTTTCCCAAAATAAATCTCTTTGTTCGTCATTTAAACCGATCAAATTGTCTTGACCAAATAGACTTTGACAAATCTTAGTTCTTCGTTTTGATTCATTAAATGCATTAGTCACTTCGTCCCACGCTTCGTTGTTAGTTAAATATCTCATTTTATTATAGTTTTTAGTTAGTTATATATTTGTTTTTGTTACATTTATATTATCGAAGATACATCGTATTTATCTTGTAAAAAGTATATTGTTTATTAAGTAGTAAAAAAAGTATGGTAGGTATTACTCTACCTCTCAGAGTGGGTGATTAGAATTTATTGTAGGATGGAGTCTACTCTTCCGGATAGATTTGATCTACTCAGGCCAATTTTACTTAAAAAAAAGTGTGACGTTAGCTAGTTATATAATTATAGTAGTAGGCTATTGTCACCTTTTTGGAAAGATCCGAGATTGGGGCGAATCTCGTTACATCGCCCTAGATTACTTTACTTCATCTAGCTCAGACCTTTCACTTAGATGCCTAACATTTGCCGGCATATCGGTACTTTGAGACCAATAACCTC
>JGI26260J51721_1000666_pt1 | contig 15364 bp, 11 predicted proteins | sample SaaInlV_120m_DNA_4_FD_51721 | JGI IMG/M metagenome (IMG submission 51721)
GACACGCTTCTGGAAACGCTTGACGATCACGCCGTCCTCTTCAGCGATGAATGCTTCAGGAAAGAAGTCAACAGTGGTGACGAGTGTGGTGAGTTGCATGGGGTGTTCCCTTGACTACTCACGTAGTATGGCACAAAAAAAGGGGTCATGCGAGACCCCTGTGACACTTCTTAAACTGTCATCAATATCGTTTTGGAACGTTTTGCGTCATGTACTCTAGATCGCTGTTCCCCATGCTTCCATAGCATCAACCGCACGATGACCTAACATAAGTTCTTTGAGTGCTACAGCACGTTCTAATGAACTCTTATGGTGCTTTATTACATCATCGATGCCAAATAGCATCTCTTCATATGTTTGTCGTGCTGATACTCTCTCATCGTTGAGATAATCATCGATAGCATCTTGCATACGATCTTTTCTTTGCTGTGAGTATGATGCACGAAGTTCTTCCTCATTATTACGAATTGGGGACATTGCTGTAGGTCTTGGCACGTTAGTTTTCATTGATTAAACTCTTCATTGCGTCTTTTGTCAAGGTATTCAATAATTTCTCCGCGCCATTCAAGCAATTCATGATAGCATTGCTGATCATGTGCGTCCTGACGCAACTCATGGTCTGGTTTCAATACACTCTCATAGAAAATGGAAAAAGCATCCTTACTTTTCTCGTGCTTGGTAGTGTTNGTCCAATCCATGTGTTCTCGTGGTTACTAGGGTATTTTACAGTAGTTCCAATGGATATCCAAGGAACTTCATGTTTATTTAACTATTTCCAAACTGGTCCTTTAAACCATCCTACAAGAGCATGGCGGGATCCTGATGTAACTGGTGTTACTTTGTGCATTTGCCGTGAATCAAATACAATTAACGACCCACGAGTTTTAGTTTGCACTACATCTTCTGGATTCTTTGGATCACCACCTTTGAACACCAAATCACCTCCTTCATAATCTTCAGGATCCGACAGTTGCAAAGAAAAAGACAATTTTCTAATCAATACATTCTGTTGGGTGATATGATATAAACTACGTGGTTCATCTGTATGCCAGTCATAATGTCCACCTTCATTATACACGGAGTATTGTAGATGATTACCACTGATTTCTTCAATATCATATTTAAAATATTGACTATTGATGTTATCAATATAATACGATATCATGCCAGCAACCCATTGTTGTTGAGGAATCCAATGAATTTTGGTAGTCCTTACTGCAGATCTTTGAACCTGTTCAAAGTCTTTAGAGTCTTTCCATTGCTTAATAGTTGCATCACTATCTGCTAATGAACCATATTGATTAATCAACATAGCACACAACTCTTGAGGAATTTCAGTTTTGATTGCAATAATTGCTTGATTAATGCTAATCTCAATTAGTGAAGATCGGGATGATGTCTGTTTTTGCATGTTCTGTCATATTAATGTGTTGTTCCCATGCTGCGGCGTCTTCCAAATTGTAGAAGATCGCTTCTTGGCGGGAGGTTCTTTTCTTCTTGCTCTTCATCCAAACGACTGCGTATTTCATGCCAAAAANNTGGATAAACTAAAAGGTTAACATAGTGACGACCCCAGCGTGAATTTGAGGAGTCGGGAAGTGGGATGTCTTTGAAGCAAATAGTGATATAATATTCGCTTACAAAAGAGATGTATCCTATCGTACCACGATATTCTACAGGATGTAGCAATTCAAACGGTGGGGTTTTCATCGTTAATAGGAAGAGCAGGAAGACTTAATACTTGTTCCAAACGTTTATTTTGTCTCAAACAATAAGACAACTGTGCTTGCAATGCTGCTTCATTTTCTTCGTGTCTATCAACGATTTCTAGAAGATTTTCTACTGCTGATCGTAGAGATTGAATCTCCAACATCAGGTTCTCATCAATGTTCATTGGGTGGTTGCCTCATGACTAGTTAATTATACAGTAATATCTATGTATTGTAAAGCATCATGCAAATTCTGTAGCCGCAACACCTTTGACAAAGATGCTGTCAACAACACGCTGAAGGCGTTTCTCTGTCTGCTTACCATAGTTAGTAAAGACAGGAACAGTGACAAAACCAGTACGTTTGCGATAGAATTGCAGTTGACCAGCAGGAATCTGACCAGAGGCAATATCAGCAGCATCTTGACGATCGAGACGAATAACACGACCGATGGTTTGTGCCATCTCAATCACAGGCAAATTGCGAAGCAAAATGGTGTGAGTGAGACCAGGCACGTTGATACCTTCAGACAAGATGCTGTAGTGGAACATGATGAACTTACGGTTGGAATCTTTGCCCCAAGTATCAAGAGTATCAAAGAACTCTTGGCGACCAACTTTAGTCTTGTTCACATATGCACCATGCTTACTAGTAATGTGCAACACATCATAACCACGGTCAGCAAACTCCTGCATTACATTAGTGCCAGTAAGTAATGCCCACAAGACACGAGTGTTAGGAGCAGCAACCAAGATCTTTTGTGCTGCATCATCATCTAGTTTCTTGATGATGTCAATTAGAACCTCACGGTCATTCTCTGCAGCAAGCAGAGACTTGTTACGCTCGATGTCAACAACGTGTGGCAGAATAGTAGGTGGGATGATGCTACCATTGTTGACAAGTTCAGGAGCAGGAACATTGATTAGTTCTGGACCATACACATCAGTATTGTTCATACTGATAACACCACTACGATACTTGGGAGTAGCAGTAAAATAGTATGCTTGCTTGGCAGTCANTGAAGCAGCAGCAACTTCTTTGAAGAANTCACGGCGAACAGAATTGTGTGCTTCATCATAATAGATGGTGTCAACATCAATACCTGCTTCATTNATACGACGCAATGAGTTGTAAGTAGTGAAGATCAGTTGGTGAGTGTTAGCAGCATCACACACAGCATCATGACAACGAATCTTGTCAATCTTGGTAGTGCTGTTACCATCAACCTCACCACTATGAACATGCAAGGAACAAACATTGACCTTACCATTCAGTTCAGCAAAGAACTCTTCATACAACTGCACTGANAGCAGAATGCGAGGAGANACCACTACAATGGTTTGTGGGCGATCTGCCTGCTGCAAACGACGCAAGGTGTCAAGGATCATCACAAGGGTCTTACCACCACCTGTAGGACAGGTAAGGCGACCAAGACCTGCACGAAGCAAAGCGTTGAGCATACGCTGTTGGTGTGGGCGGAGGGCGAAGGTCAAATGGTCTCTTGCGTCGTTAAGACAATTATAGTGCATAAAAAAGGGGGTGTGCAACCCCCTGTGACACTTTTTAATTGTCCACCCATGTGGTGTCTATGTCAATCTTCTGGTTTAGTTCCAAGTGGAACAGTATAATAATGTGCTAACTCATCATTAGAATAACACACAGTTCCTTCAGAGATTACACATGCAAAAATATAATAATCTGCATCTCCATCAGTATTCTTTGGGAAGTTATCAAATGCATAGTTTACTGCTTCATCATCAGTATTAAACTCTATGTACACAAATTCATTATGAAAGATCTTTTGATATACATCACTATCTAAATTGAATTTATATGCAGCATAAACTTCTTTTAGTTTTTCTACATCAGTACAGGTATTTGGACCTGTCATTCTTAACATCAAATATGTTTTACCTGTATCTCTAGTCGTTTCTTCTAGAAATGTTAAAAAATCTAATGCTTTCATAATTAACCCCCTACTGTATATGATTCAAAATCAAAGTCTAACATTTTCTCGTCTAATCTATACTTACTAATGGTTTCAGATAGTTCACGAGCTACCGTTTTGCCATACTTATCAATTTGAGACTTTCTTGCTTTCATTTGCAATAGTTTCTCTGCCATAAGTTTATCTGCTTCAGATGAATGAAGCGTTGTAATGGTAGACCAAAATGCATCTGTAGAGAGATATTCTAAATCTTTAAGTTCATCAGTTGCAGCCCACTTGTTAGGATCAACTGGAAATGGCATTTCAGCCAGATATGCTAACCATTCAGCACGATCCTCAAATTGATCTTGTGCTTTTGGAATAGTTCTTAAAGTAGCACGATATGTGGTCCACTGTTCTTTATGCTCCCCATCATAATCGGGAAGCATTCTAAAGTCAGTAATCTTTAATAAATTATTTCTTTCTGCTTTTCTTTTTGCTTCTTGACCTTCAGCAAAATTGTCAGTTTCGGCAATATTTACTAGATCAGATTCCAGACTCATTGCCTGTTGCTCTGTACGAATCCAGCAAACTGCTTTCGCGATCTCAAAAACTTCAGTGGCTTCAGCATATGTTAGTTCATTAAACTCATACTTTCTATTTGTAACTGTTTTTGTAGCAAAGTCAAATTTAGAAAGTAATCTCTGACAGAAGTATTCACCATCATTAAACATTGCAAAAATTTGCAATTTATCTCCTTCATTATGCCACACAGGACTTAATGCTTCCTGTAGGGCAGTAATGTGCTCATCTTTCAAAGTGAGAGTTGTATATGTACCATCTCCAAGACGAAACAAACATAATTTATCTGGAAGATTGAGTTCAAATATAGAATGCCTTTCATCTGCTGGATCTAGCACGGCATCTACAACAAAATCATCCTCATTGAAACCTTGGTTTAATTTAAATTGTGCCATATTAAGCGACTTGTATGAACCATCCTGTCAAAATGTATTTAGTGCCAGACAAAACTGTATTGCCTTTATGAACGTGAGTGAGACCTGCTGGAAAGATAACTAACGTTCCCTTTTCTGGTTTAATTCTTCTCTTCTGGTACAAAAATTCAGTTTCGCCACCAGCATCATCATCTAAATCGTTAAGATAGATCATCCAAACTAACTCTCGATTTTTCATATCGAAAGCACCAGATTCATAATGCCATTGATGATATCCTCCACCTTCTTCAGTTTTCTGCATTTTGATATCAGGATTCATCATATGAATACTCTGAAGTTGACCATATGTCCTGCAATAGTCATTAAAACATGCAGTTAGATATTGATTAACTCCATATGTTCTTTTTGAATCTGCATAATTTAAAAGAATCTGTTTATCATCTCTTCCCAAATTTTTATTTGATGAGAATTGTGCTGTTCCGTCCCAAACTGCATATTCTTCAGAAATTTCTTGTTGTTTGAATCCTAACGCATCCCATTCATTTTCAATTTCATCAAATTTATCAATTAATTCTTCGCAAAAATAATCAGGAACAAACTTTTTCCAAACACCAATAAAATCATCAAAGTGTCCATCTTTCATGGACACCATCATACTTAATGGCTTTACAGGTTGCGTCTGTTTTTTATCTATCAATGCCATAGTAAATTCAATTAGTTAATTAGAATGCACGTATAATCCATTTCGCTCTGGTATATGGTGTTACTAGAGGAACTTTATCCTGCGGAGATAAGGCAGGAATTGGAATAATCTGTGTTGTAGTATTTAGTGAGAACTGTCCAGGGAAGATATCCAAACCAAGTTCTTCTGCGGTGAACATAATTTCAACTGTCTCTCCTGCTCCAGGAACAGGAACACCAAATTCAGATGTATCAGGAGGTAATGTACCATATACAGAACCATATCCTGGAGAGTTTCCATAAGTGAAGTTAGCATCATCATCTGTATTAACAGATCCAGAAAGATAGTGAGTATGTTTCTGTGTTTGTCCCGTATTAGATTTGAAAGATTTAACAGTTGCAATAGTTCCAAATGGACTCACTGATCCAACATATCGATCATCGGGAGCGAGATCAATATATTCGTCTATCTCGTTCATGCCGCCACCATCCCAGTTATCCTCATTATTACCATTAATTTGATCACCAGGAGCAATACTAGTCTTGAATGGCGTAACTTCTCTGTCACCAATTGGATATCCCCAATAAGAAACTGGTTCATTATCGGGTGGTTGTGGAATCACGTTCAATAATCCACCGTATGAGATAGAAACTGTACCCGTTGTTGCACCAGCAGAATTCCATGGAATAGCACCAGAGGTTTCACCAGGGTCTAGTCTAGCATGAACTGCCTCATGTTGGTGATAAGGGACTTCAACTAATTTAACACCAACACCTCTATCAAGTGAAAGTATGTTAGTAACGTTGCCAGGTTGTCCGATAGTTGCAGAACTAGGAACTGTAAATTCAATTAATCCGTTGATATTTTCATAACCAGTGGTAACAATCTGTCCAATATTAAAGAAATCACTTTCAATTGGAGGATCGCCATCTGCTACCTGTTCTGGTGGATCAACAGCAGGATCATCAATAGTATCAATATACCAATATCCACCTTGTGATCCAGCAATAGTAGCACCACCACCAGGATTTCCATCTGGAGCATATTGTGCAATTACAGATGGTGAACCACCCTGTTGTCCATCAATAGCTCCTGTACCAAGAACTTTTCTATTCCTAAAATCAGGAAGTGCGAAATTAGCTGAACTACCGCCATATGTAGTGCCAATTGCTTCATATAACATTGGATATAGATTAGAAGAAAGAGTATCTCCATTACACTCAATCCATCCATGGAATCTAGAATTTAGTTTACCATCAAGATTACCAAATCCAAAATTATCAACAGTTGTAGCATCTTTAAATACAGCAACAACAGAACCAATTGGTAGTCCCAATCTTTCAGTAAATTCACTATACCAAATACTGCGTTTTGGTTCTACTGCTCCAATTGGAGTAATTACTGTCCAAGTGGTTGAGAATGCTCCCAAGAAAACATTTACTTGTGTTGGTAGTCCAGGAATTTCATTTGATACTACTCTTAATTGTATGCTATCACCACTTGCAACATCTATAGGACTAGATGCTGTTGCCTGAACCCATCCACCTCCAATATTAACTGATGCCCCGCCAGTTACATAAAGAGGAATAGTCGCTGCAGCAAATCCTGTAGCAGTTTGAACATTTGAAGTAGTAACAACAGAAGGTCCAGTTGCAGTTACAGTAAAAAATTCAACTGCATTTGGATCAGTTCCAGGATCACCGTCATTTGTAATTATCCAAGCAGGAACAGTATAATCTCCAACTACTAGATAAACATTTGCTACATCACCAGCTTCTGCACCTGTTGTATATTTGATGTATATTTTATCTGCATTATTAACAGTTGGAGCACCAGCTGATTGATTATAAGAACTTACCAACACATCATTGAGATAAAGATCCAATTCAGAGGCAGGAGTAGCATCACCAGGAGCTTCGCTGAAATAGATTGGAATATCTGCACCAATTCCACTAATATAGAAGTTTTGATTGTCATTAACAGTAGATACAACTTCAGTTAGAGGAACAGCATCATCTATATTATCAAAAATAAATGAATTTGGATCGGTTACTGGTTCCAATTTTGTCTTAATTTGGAAAGGTGCAGGAGCTCCTGCACCAACTGTCACAGTCATAGTTACTGGAGTATTATAAGAATTAGCAGATGTATTCTTAAGTCTGATCGTCCAGTTATTTTCTACTGTTTTAGAATTTCCATCATATACACTACAAACATTATCTGGATCACATGCTTGAAACGCCCCAGTATTAACAGATGCAGTAACAGGAACGTTAATTCCCAAAATTGTTAGAAGATCACTGTAATAAATTGTATCTAGATTGGCATTAAGAATAGGACCGATATCAAGATCGAAAGGTGTAAGATCATCAGGTTCTCTAGTTCTTAATTTCCAAATAACTAAAGTTCCACCAACAGTAACAGAAACTTCTTTTGTTGTTTCTGGATCAGGACTACTAAATGCTCTAACTTGAATTGTTTGTGCATTACTAATTGTAGTTCCAGAGAATCCAGGTTCCCAATTTTTTCCAGGAATAGGATCGCCAAATTGATCAAATACTCGAACTTCTGTTCCAGAACCACCGCCTGCTAAAACAAAAGTATTACCTGTGATGCCTGTAATTAATTCTTTAGTACTTTCATACTTTGTATTAAACTCAAGATCCTCAAGATTATCGAATGAAAAAGGATCTGGAGTAACATCTTGCTGACCATGAGAATATGCAATATATCCATCAGTCATTGCAGGAGCACCCTCCGCTTCCATAAACACAGGTGTTAATGCAAAATAACTTGGATTGTAATAACATCCACCACCAAGTCCTGCTAATCCATCACCATCACTAGATCCAGCACCACCGCCAGTTCCTTGACCAGCGCCGCCGCCACCTCCTCCACCACCTTGACCAGACGAATTTGATCCAGAACCACCACTAGACATATTTCCAATAGTAGTAGTCATAGTTCCAGGTGTAAATACTTCGCTAGTATTATAGTTACCGTATTGATTAACCAATGGAATTTGTGTGTCATTTCCAGCGCCAGCTCCACCACCACCGCCTCCAGCGATAGCAATAATATCACCACTCTTAATACGAATACAAGAGGCACCACCACCTCCACCACCACCGCCAGATTTATCACCCGAACCAGCATTTCCACCTTGTCCACCAGTTAAGTAACCAGATCCACCTGCACCACCAGTACCACCAACAGTAAAATCAGTACCATCAGATCCTTTACCCGCAATAATTAATTGCAATACAGTTCCTTCTACAACATTTTGAATTACTCCCTGCAATCGCATACCAGTGCCACCAGGACCACCATAACTATTGGGAGCATCATCTCCTCCCATACCACCACCAGCACCAGACATGTTAAAGAAAACAGTTGGAGCAAAATCAGGAATTGTAAATTCGTAAATTCCAGGTGCATCAGCACCTACGGGTGCCTGATTACCATAATACTTTCTTACGTCATTAGGATCTGAAGGATATACATGATATGTTTCATTTTGTCCACCAGTTCCCCCAACACGTACTGTAGCAAATGTAAAGTTTGGTGTTCCNTCAGGATTTAAAACACCAAGTGCGAATGGATTTGCAATCTTTACTCGTAATTTACTTCCGTTTGATACTTCAGCAAAAGTATTCCAGTTAATTCCATCAGAAGAAATTAAAGAATTAGCGACATTTGTATCTATAATTTCAGCTAAAGCTGTAGCACCTTGGTCAATTCCATAAAGATTAATATATCTCTGTGATACGCCACCTGTAGTTGGCCAATAAGTATCAACAAAAGTAAACGGATATGGTTTAGTCTTTGGAGGTCTAGTTTTAATTTTCATGGTATCGCTGATACCACTCACACTGATAGTTCCTTTCTTCTCTGTACTATACAGTCCAGAAGAATCCATCTTAAAATAAAGACGAGTGTTTTCTCCAATGATTACAGTATTTCCATATGTTGCTGCAGTAAATGAAGATCCAGATGCAACACTTGATGTACTGACTTTTAATTGTCCAGTAGTTGTTGTTCCAACAGTAACTGGAGTACCATCGTAATTATATCCAAATCCAGTAAATACTACTTCACCATAATAAGTGAAACTTGGTTCAGCTTCATCAAATTCAGAAGTTGACTCTAGTAATACGTTGTCTCCATCAGAGACTGCATATAGTGGTCCAATTTCAAATGCATTTGGATACTTATCAGTTTCAGTTCTAACTTTCCATTCATCAGTTACACTACCAGAAGTATTATTGCCATCAGAAACCAGTGCATATGCTTCGGCAGTAACTCTTCTTTGTGTAGTATAGTTTCCAGATTTGAGGCGTACCCAAACCTCATCATCTAACATAAGATTAGTTACTTCAGTTGTCCAACTAGGATCAGTATCACCTGGAGGACTGCCTCCTGTCTTCTTTGCTACAGCAAAATATGTTGTTCCAGAAAGATTAGTCTCTGAATCATTTTTATATCTGGTTTTTCCAGTTTTTACTCTAACTCTAATAATAGCATCATCATCAATTCCAGTAATAGAAATAGATTCATAAAAGTAACTATTCAATGCCGTTACATATTCTGCTTCTACTACAGTACCAAAACTATTAAATCCTAGATCATCAAAGGAGAATGCATCAATTACAACATCTTGTTGCCTTGTAGTAATACTCCATGTATCAGTTTTTGCAGAGTTTCCATAAGCATNATCAACTGCGCCTGCACCAATATTCCATGGCCACTCTCCTTGACCAGATGGATTTCCATCAAATCCAATAGTTATGGATATATTAGTTGTTGTAGTGTAATTTGATGACGACTTCATTCGTAATTGAACTTGCCATCCTTCCTTTACTGTGGATGCACTAGTTCTCCAACTAGACCAAGATCCACCAGAAGATTTAGTTCTGTATGCAGCATCAGTTGCACTGCTTGATAATTTAATGGGAACACTGTAATCTAAACCTAAACTGCCTTCGCCTGCTAGGGTAACAATGCTGGAGTAATAAGTAGTTGATTTTTCAATATGTGTAGGATATCCATCTACTACACCTCCACTAATAAATCCACCGTTTGCATCAGTTTTAACTGAATTATCAACAAAAGTAAAATTTTTAACTGTGGTTCTAGGTTTTCTATTGCCTAGTTTCCATGTACCACTAGTCAATCCAATCTGCACCGTTATATCTGGGGAAACATTAGTATCCCAGGTAGTAGGAGAATCGTATCTAATTTTTAACGATTGACCATCACTAATTAATGGTCCAGATGATGCATATCCCATTATGTTCTATTTAAACTATGCTTTCTCTTCCAGTATTTAGTGTCATAGGGATGCAACATCACGCCAAACACCATCACCATTAATTTGCACCTGTATCGGAAAATTAGATTTAATAGGTAATTTATTACTTGTATATTGAGTAGGACCAAAATCTTTAATAATAACTACTTGAGATTCTCTATTAGTCCTATTCAATGGTGTATTATCTAATGAAGCGTCCCAATCAAAATTAGATGGAGTTTCATCATTTACATCATAAGTAGCATTTGGTGTTGTAAATGATTTTCCTGCCCCATTAGTTACTTTTAACTTAAGTTTAAAATTTGCTCCTGCTGTTGTAGGATAAAATGTATATGAACCATTTTTAGATATAATTGAAGGTGCAGATCCGCCAGCAAAACTACCTAGGAATTCCCTGCCACCGCCACTACCATTAGATGTCCATGAAACTGTTACACCATTAGTTGTTGTACCTGGAGGATTTTGAAGAACAGCTGCTGGAGAAATTGATATTGTTGCAGTTGGTGCCGTATATGCCGTAACTTTTAACGATTTTTCTATAGTTTCATCGCCAATCCAGTTGTAAGCTTTTAACTTATATGTTGTAGTACCCTTACTAGGATATACGTCAAAACCACCAGATGGAGTAGTAGCAACTGTAGATGAACCTTCTTCAATTCTTACATAGTCGCCTTCTTCAGTATTTGTACATCCTTCAGTACCCCAAGTAACGTTTACTTTATCGCCTTCCGTAACTGTTAGATCCTTCTTTTTTCCATTTAAGTATAGCTCACCAGATATTGCAGTATATGCTTTCTGTGAAATGTTCGTAATCTCAATAGTAGCATTATAATCACTTCCATCTGTGTCTCGAAATCCAATTTTCGTACCACTTAAGTAGTATGGACCTTTAATTACTCCAGTAAGACCCAAGTCATGATATCCACGAGGTAACGACGTTGATATTGTGGTGGAACTTCCACTAGAACCAGGACTATCCATGCCAGTGCCAAAGCCGACATTATCAATGGCGTCTCCATACTTATCAGGATCATCGCGCCACTCCAATTTAATAGTAATTCTTGCTCGACCAAGCCCTGATAATTGAATTCCGTTTCCAGCAAAAACTGCAGATATATTTGATGTTTTGGTTCCCATAGTACTTTAGTTAGGTTATTTGTCCAACATCTCTCCAGACGCCATCGTTTCCGATTTGCACCTGAATAGGATAATTTGATTTAATCTCCAAAGGAATCTCAAAATCAGTAATAACGATATTTTCAGATTCTATATTACTATTTAACGCTGGAGTATTTTCTGTCGAATCGCTCCATGAAAATGGATCAGGTGTAATATCAGGATCTCTTGTAGTAACTTCCCAATCCGCAGAAATAACATCATCAGGTTCATCATCAATTAATCCAGCTTTAACAATGATAGTACTAACTAAACTATATCCTGCATCATTTACACCACCCGATGTTGGTGTTTTAAATCTTAATCTAAATGCATCGCCATTTGAAGCAGGAAGAGATGTTGACCAAGTACTTGTTCCAGATTTTTGTATTTGAGCTCCTGCTGTCTCTACTAGAACTATAACAGGATAATTAATACCAGTGATAGTAAAGAAATCTGAATATGCAGTATCGCCTGGACCTGGCTTTGGAGTTGGATTTTGTGGAGTTATAGTGAATGCGTCTGGTATCCAATCAGATGGAATATATGTAACATCACCCCATCCAGAACTATTATTAACAAAATTATTTGTAATTTCTTGTATTGCTCCTACACGGAAGTAGGAAGAACCACCACCTCCACCTCCTGCAACAGCATTTTTATCAGTACCAAAAGAACCGCCACCACCGCCAAGAAGACCAGCGCCACCGCCGCCGCCACCTCCTCCACCACCATCGTAAGGATTTTGAGCTCCTGCATCACCAGGATTTAAATTGAGACCTATAGCTCCTGAAGTAGCAGGATTCCAAGAAGTCCATGCAGAACCATCACCGCCATTACTAGCCTTACCAGTATCCCAAGACGATCCACCACCGCCACCGCCACCGCCTGCAATAATAATAACATCGCCCCAAAAACTATCTGTAGCAATAGTAGCACCACCGCCACCTCCACCACCGCCAGACCATCCAGATGGACCAGAATGACCACCATTACCACCAGCAGGATATCCAGCTCCGCCCAAGGCACCACCACCGCCACCAACTTTACCATTATCAGTTCCAATACCACCATTACTACCTGGAGAGATGGTTATAACATATGGAAGTTCTCTAAATGGCAAAACACTAGTGGAACCACGACCTTTACCGCCATCACCACCAGAAGCACCAGAATCATTTCCACCAGTACCACCTTTTGCTGCGGCTAGAGTTACTGTAACCTGTTGAGCTCTTTTTGGTATATTCCAAGCTTTTGGTACTCCTCCTTCTGCAATATCAGTATCATCCAAGTAAATAGGAATACTAGCATTTCTAGTAAGAGGACCACTTGAATCAACTCCATCACCAGTAACAGTAATCGTATAAAGTGTTTCTACATTAGGATATGTAAGAGTGGCACTACCAGATTTAGGATGGTTTGTATTTACTGTTTTTCCAGGTAATGCAGGAGAAATTTTAACAGTGTCCGTATCACCAGTAACATTCCAACTTAAAATAACACTAGTGTTTGGTGTCGTAATTATGGTCTTATTAAAGGTAAATGCATTAATGGATGCTGAATTATAAACTGTGACTGGTATATCAATTGATAAGGAACCATTCTCTACTTTGCTGCCAGTGACTGTCAGTGTGTACGTAGTATTTGTAGTAGGCGAAAAAGTTGCATTTCCTACAGCTGTAGGACTGGTAACTCCTGTTACGGTAAGACTTGTATAAGAACCAACAACTGCCCAATCTAATTTGACAGTATTACCACTAATAAGTGGAGTTGTTGGAATAGCAGTAAAAGTTGCTGTAGTTGCTAACCCACAAGTTACCTTAACTGTTGCTTCTGAAGACCCTTCAGCATTAGTAACTACAACTTTATATGTGTATTCTGTTCCTTCTGCAGTACCAGCAGGAAAACTATAATCAACAGAAAGTGCCGTAGTTGCTAATATTTCCTCAAAAGATGTTGATTGATTAAATATTTTAACTTCAGTAATTGCTGATCCTCCATCAGCAACATCCCATGATAAAGTAAATGTTTGAGTTGCAACAGGCGCAGTTTTATCACATTCAAAATTGGAAACTGTTGGGGCACTAACATATTCACATGATGAATCATCATAAGTAGCAAATTCATCATAATTATTAGCAGTAGAATCTGTACATCCTCCTCTTTTTGAGGGGACATATCCCATGATTCCTTCATAAACCCAACCATCTACACCACCAATATTTGTGGTTCCACATCTATGATCAATTCTATCTAATGCAGAGACTATAGTTTGACTAGTCGATGTTGATCCAATTTCAGTAACTTCAAATGCTTGAGATTGCGCCGTTCCCATGTTTGCACATGTAGTAATCGGATTTAAAACATCTCCAACCGCATATCCAGAACCACCACTTACATATACACCACCGTCACCAAAAGAACCACCACCAGAGTTATACCATGTTCCTGGGTAAGTCACCCTCATATTATTAGGTTTACCACCAGTACCATTAACTGGGGTAATGCGTATGTGCATTAACAACCCACTTCCACTACCAGTAATATTACTAAATCCTACATTGGTATATCCACTGGAAGGATAACTACAACCAGAACTATCCGATGAAGTATTAGTATCTCTATAATTTTCTACATAGCAAAAAATTCCTGGACTTGAGTTATTGCAGGAGATTACATTATCTGCTCCACCTATACCAGATCTCAACTTAACTCTCTTTACTATACCACTAACAACTGTGGTAAGTGTTCCTGACGTAGTAGCCTGTCCATAACCATTAGATGCAGTATAATTTTTATAAAATCTATAAAGTGCTGTTCTATTGGTTCCATCATTTTGAAAGATATATCCTTGTGCTCCCTCATCATTGTAACTACTATCAGGTGCAGCATCAGTAGTTGCGGATATATGGTTTTCCATAACGCCATTATAATAGCGATTGACCTGCTTCATGGTCTCGCCATTAGTTCCATCACCGTCCGCTTCCTTAAAGAAGTAGAAATCATTATCTGCGTATTTCGTCCAGTTACTACCAGGACCAGTGGCCGTGCTATGAAGGTGATTGTGCCAATTAGTCCATCCAGATGGCCATGAATTTCTATAGAAAGAATCTACCGCTACTAATGATCCAAGTGTGTCTGGTGCGGGAGCACCATAATTAGGAGGAGTAGTATATACAATTGTAATAGATCCTCCATCAAGATCAGAAGTTTCTACAGCAGCACTACTACCAACATATGTGGAATTATAATATCCACCGCCGCCAGTGCCGCCATCACCAGAAGTTTTAAATCCAGCTCCAAATGCAAATCCACCCTCGCCACCAGGATATCCACCTCCACCGCCGCCACCGCCACCGTTCGAGTAACTAGCTCCTGGGTCTCCTTTTTCACCACTAGATCCTAAAGTAGAAGTATTGCCAAGTGCTGTAGAAGTTTTACCGTTAGTATCATATATTGGACTATATTGGTGGGCAGCTCCACCTCCCCCTCCACCACCAGCGGCAACTAAAGGAACAGCAAGAAGGAGAATAGCAGTACAGCCACCGCCTCCACCGCCAGGATTAGCATTTCCAAAAGAAGGATATGATGTATTCTCATCATTACCACCAGCACCACCATTCC
>JGI26260J51721_1000667_pt1 | contig 15354 bp, 9 predicted proteins | sample SaaInlV_120m_DNA_4_FD_51721 | JGI IMG/M metagenome (IMG submission 51721)
CCGAGTGTGATGCGNCGGGCGGCGCAAACCGCCCTGCCGTTATTCGAATTTGGCGTTTAAGCGAATTTCGCTTGGATCTCTTCGGAGATGTTGCTTGGAACCGGATCATAATGGTCAAACTGCATCGAGAACTGCGCGCGGCCCGAAGACATGGAACGCAGTGTGTTGATGTAGCCGAACATGTTCGCCAGTGGCACCATTGCTTCGATCGCAATCGCGTTGCCGCGTGTGTCCTGACCTTGAACCTGACCGCGACGCGATGTCAGGTCACCGATGATACCACCTGTGTATTCATCAGGCGTGATCACTTCGACCTTCATGATAGGCTCGAGCAGTTTTGCCCCAGCTTTGCGCATCCCTTCACGCATACACATACGTGCTGCGATTTCGAATGCCATGATGGACGAGTCAACATCGTGGAACTTACCGTCAAGCAGAACCACTTTGAAGTCGATCACGGGGAAGCCAGCCAAAGGACCGTTGTCCATAACGGACAGGATGCCTTTTTCGACGCCCGGGATGTATTCCTTAGGAACGGAACCACCAACAACCTTGGATTCAAACGAGTAGCCTTCACCTGCTTCAGTTGGGGAAATGAGCATTTTCACTTCGCCGTACTGACCAGAACCACCAGATTGTTTCTTGTGGGTGTAAGTGTGTTCAACTTCGTGACCAATGGTTTCACGGTAGGCCACTTGTGGCGCACCGATGTTGGCTTCGACTTTGAATTCACGCTTCATACGGTCAACAAGGATGTCGAGGTGAAGTTCGCCCATGCCCTTCATGATGGTCTGACCGGATTCGATGTCAGTTTCCACGCGGAAGGAAGGATCTTCGGCTGAGAGACGCTGGAGCGCGATGCCCATCTTCTCTTGGTCAGCTTTGGTCTTCGGCTCAACGGCGATCTCGATCACAGGATCGGGGAACGTCATTGTTTCGAGGACAACTGGTTCAGCAGGGGAACACAGCGTGTCACCTGTTGTCGTGTTCTTCAGACCACCAAGCGCGATGATGTCACCAGAGAATGCCTCTGAGATTTCTTCACGGTCGTTGGAGTGCATCATCATCATACGGCCAACACGCTCTTTGTTACCCTTGGTAGAGTTGAGCAAGTTGTCACCCTTGTTGAGTTGACCCGAATAGATGCGAGTAAACGTCAGGGTGCCCACGAATGGGTCGTTCATGATTTTAAACGCAAGGCCAGAGAACGCCATGTCATCGTCCGCACGACGCGGGATATCACGTGTTTCTGTGTCGTCGCCTGGGCGGAAGCCCATGTAGTCAACCACGTCGAGAGGGCTCGGCAGGTAGTCCACAACAGCGTTAAGAAGCGGCTGAACGCCTTTGTTTTTGAAGGCAGAGCCGCCAAGAACAGGAACGAACGACAAGGACAAACATGCCTTGCGGATCATTTCGCGCAGCTTTGCGACTGTCGGCTCTGTGCCCTCAAGGTATGCTTCCATTGCTTCGTCGTCCTGCTCAACAGCAGCTTCGACAAGCTTTTCGCGCCATTCAGCAGCCTGATCCGCCAAGCTGTCACGAATAGGAGCTTTGATCCAAGACGCACCAAGGTCTTCGCCCTGCCACAACCATTCTTCCATGGTCACGAGGTCAACGAGGCCTTCGAGTTCTGTTTCTGCACCAATCGGGAAAGAGATCGGCAAAGCGCGTGCGCCTGTCCGGTCTTCAACCATCGCAACACACTTGAAGAAATCAGCGCCGATTTTGTCCATCTTGTTGACGAAAACCATACGCGGAACTTTATAGCGGTCAGCCTGACGCCACACAGTTTCAGTCTGTGGTTCAACGCCAGCGTTGGCGTCAAGAACACAGACAGCACCGTCAAGCACAGCCAAGGAACGTTCAACTTCGATTGTGAAGTCAACGTGGCCTGGTGTGTCGATGATGTTCATGCGGTGCTTGGCTGAATCCGGATCAGTTCCGTTTTCAGTGCGCTCCCAGAATGTAGTCGTCGCAGCGGAAGTAATTGTAATACCCCGTTCCTGCTCTTGCTCCATCCAGTCCATTGTCGCAGCGCCGTCGTGCACTTCGCCAATGTTATGCTCTTTGCCTGTGTAATACAGGATGCGCTCGGAACAGGTAGTTTTACCTGCATCGATGTGCGCGATGATACCGAAGTTACGGTACAGTTCGAGGGGATAATCGCGTGCCATATTGGTGCTTTCCTCTTACCAGCGGTAGTGGCTGAATGCTTTGTTAGCATCAGCCATCTTGTGCGTGTCTTCGCGCTTTTTGACGGCTGTGCCACGACCTTGAACCGCATCCACGAGCTCGCCTGCAAGGCGCTCTTCCATAGTCTTTTCGTTGCGCTTCTTAGCGGCAGCGATCAACCAGCGAATTGCCAAAGCTTCGCGACGCTCAGGGCGAACTTCGACGGGCACCTGATAGGTGGCACCACCGACGCGACGCGAACGTACTTCGAGGTTTGGTTTGATGTTCTCAAGGCTCTCGTGGAAGACTTCCAGCGGAGACTGCTTCAGCTTGCTCTCAACGCGATCAAATGCGTTGTAAACAATACGCTCAGCGACGGACTTCTTACCGTCAACCATGAGGTTATTCATGAACTTTGAAAGAACCTTGTCACCGAATTTTGCATCGGGAAGGATCTGGCGCTTTTCAGCGGCGTGACGACGTGACATATCTGTATCCCTTACTTCGGCTTCTTGGCGCCGTATTTCGAACGACGCTGCTTACGGTCTTTAACGCCTTGCGTATCAAGAACACCGCGCAGGATGTGGTAGCGCACACCGGGAAGGTCTTTTACACGACCGCCACGGATCAGGACCACAGAGTGCTCCTGAAGGTTGTGGGATTCACCACCGATATAGCTGATGACCTCAAAACCATTTGTCAGGCGTACTTTGGCAACCTTACGCATAGCCGAGTTCGGCTTTTTCGGGGTAGTCGTATAAACCCGAGTACAAACGCCGCGCTTTTGCGGGTTGCCTTCAAGGTGAAGCGACTTCGAAACTCTTCTTTTAGGCTGCCGCGGTTTGCGGATCAGCTGCTGGATCGTTGGCATTGGGCTTGTGTCCCCACTTCTTCACATGTGTGGCGAACCAGAATGGTCCACCGTTTCTATTCTTACGCGCCACTCGCGTCCAAAAAGCACAATAAACCCGCTGGCGTTGCCTTACCGGAGCAACGGAGCGGTTGGGTTACAGAGGATCGGACCAATAGTAGGTCGGATCTTGACCACGACGATTATGATGCCTGTCAAAGGACGAACCAGCGGCAGATGCGCGCTTCATAGGTTGACTCGGGATAGCTGTCAACAGCGCCTAACGCATGCGCAGACCCTGTGTAGGTTTGGCCGCTGTGGCGCGTTCGCGGTACAGCGTGAACAGGCCCGTCGCGACGACAATGACTGCGCCAAGAATGGTTAACGTATTGGGCCATTCGCCGAACACAAAGAACCCAAGAACCAGCGCGACCAAAAGGGATGTGTAGCGGAACGGTGCGACAAACCCGATGTCGCCCGTGCGCATCGCCGACACTGCACAAATATAACCGATCATCAGACATAGTGCGGCGGCAGCAAGCAACAGCATCGATCCGGCATCAGGCATCACCCAAGCGGTTCCCGCACCACCTATCAGCGCCATCAATGTCACCCCGACGCCCGCCGCAAGGGCCACGACCCCAGACGGGATATCGCGCGACAGTTTGCGCGCGGCAAGGTCACGCATAGTCACCGCAATCACCGCGGCCACACCCAACAGCGAATAAAACGTAAACCCGTCTGTGCCGGGCTGGATAATCAGCACGACACCAACAAACCCGACCAGAATCGCGATCAGACGCTTCCAACCAACGGCTTCGCCAAAGAACAGGGCCGCGGCGAGTGTCACAGTCAGCGGCAAAGCCTGAAGGATCGCCGAAAGATTACCGATGGGCATTTTGAACAAAGCTGTGAGGAAAAAAATCGTGCCGATCGCTTCGGCCACTGTGCGGATCGAAATCAGGCCCCAGTCTTTCGCATTCGGGCGATAGGTCAGTTGGCCGCGCAGATAGGCCAAGATCAGCAGGCCAACCGTGATCATCATACCGCGCATGGCGATGGCCTGAAAAAATGCCACTTCATCGCTTGCGAGTTTCATAAGTGCGTCATTCACGGTGAACGCCGACATGGACGTCATCATAAAAAGCGCAGCGCGCATGTTGTCAGACAGGATCATTGTCTTGGTGTGGCACGGCACAATCGATTGGGCCAGTCCATTCGCGACATCGTGCTAGATCGCACCTTCCGCACGGGATTTCACATCGCGCGCCAGCACATCCATTGCCAAACGCGCGGCCCCCTTGGTCGCAGGTGTGAAAAACCACGACGGCGCAAGCATGCGGTCATAGTCAAGGCTGACCGTGAGGCGGGTAGCATCATTGCCCGCCGCTTCGANGNGGTATGTCAGGTGCTTGNGCGCAACCCACATTGCGAACGGGCTGGTGTCAGACAGGATCTCAAACACGGCGATCTTATCGGTCCGTTCTACAACTTGCAGCGTCAGGTAACCCGCCCCTTCGCGCCCTTCAAATTGAACACGCCGCATCGCACCCAATGATGTGCCCTCATCCGTGACGACGCCAACAGGCTACGGAAACAACTCCAAAATGTTGGGCAACGGAAAATCGGGCGACGTCGCGGTTTCTAACGTGGTCCAGACCTCATCGGATGTTTGTTCAATAAGGCAGGTCGCTTCACTGCGATTGGACGGACCAAATGACATCGCACTTGTGACGCCCTCAAAGCTGGCAAGGCATAGAAATGTTCCGGCCACGGCCAGGCTCCCGATATCNAAAAGGCGGCTGTCGGGGTCGTTGTTATCATCGCCGCCAATTGCATTGTTCACCCCTGAAACTGCCTTTGCGAAAATGTAGATCACCAATCCGATGAGCCCAGCAATGACGGCAATGATCGCGACGCAAAACACCACGGTCAGCACGCCGCCGACGAAATCCCCCGCTGATGCGGCCTCTGCGGGTTGGGGCGCAAAGATGCTGGCCAGAAGAATGACGATCGCCAAGCCGACCGCGGGTTGCGCGCTGCGCAGATAGATCACTTGGGAAAAGCCGCGCGTCAGATGGCCCCGCACCGCGAGCCAGCACAGGTGCACGACCATGATGATGATCAGCGGTGTTACAAACTGAAACCCCGTTGCCACGAATTCCGACTGCGACACGTACCCCGCGTAAATCAAAGCAAGTCCGCCACTGTGTCTAGCTGGGAATTCGTCGCACGTATCCCAGAACGAAAAAGGCCCCGCTGTTTCCAGCGGGGCCTTTTCAATTTTCTAGGCGTCGATCTTACTCGTCGCGGCTTTCTGGTGTGTCCGCGATGATTGTATCGAACACATCGCCACCGATCACATCCTCGGACGCGGGCTCGGGTGCGGCCAGTGCGGCTGCGGCCTCTGCCTGTTCGCGACGGGCCTGAATGACCACGTTGTCACGTGCAGTTGCGATCTTCGTGACGTTCTGCGTCGCACCACCGGTACCCGCAGGGATCAAGCGACCCACGATGACGTTCTCTTTGAGGCCGACCAATTTGTCCCGCTTGCCCTGTACGGATGCTTCCGTAAGAACGCGCGTGGTTTCTTGGAACGATGCTGCAGAGATGAAAGAACGTGTTTGCAATGACGCCTTGGTGATACCGAGCAAGATTGGTTCACCCTGTGCTGGGCGACCTTTGCGGGCCAATGACTTAGCATTTGCTTCGTCAAACTCGGCCTTGTCGACGTTTTCACCCTTGAGCAATGTCGTGTCACCGCTATCAGATATTTCCCATTTCTGGAGCATCTGACGCACGATCACTTCGATGTGCTTGTCGTTGATTTTAACGCCCTGCAAACGATACACGTCCTGCACTTCGTCGATCATGTAATCGGCAAGCGCCTCGACACCCATAATCGCGAGGATGTCATGCGGCGCTGGATTGCCGTCCATGATGTAATCGCCCTTTTGCACGAAGTCGCCTTCTTGCACTGGGATGTGCTTGCCCTTGGGCACCATGTATTCGACCTTGTGATCAGCATCCTCGGAGGACTCAATCGCGATACGGCGCTTGTTTTTGTAGTCCTTACCGAAGCGAACATAACCATCAATTTCGGCAATGATCGCGTGATCCTTTGGACGACGTGCTTCGAACAATTCCGCAACCCGTGGCAAACCACCGGTAATGTCCTTGGTCTTGGCACCTTCGCGCGGGATACGCGCCACAACGTCACCGGCCTGAATCTGCTGGCTGTCTTCAATCGACANAACCGCATCAACAGACATCGGATAGGTTACAGGGTTGCCTGCATCGTTCATCACTGCTTCGCCATTGGCGTCGAGGATGATGATTTCCGGCTTCAACTCGTTGCCCTTAGGCGCGGAACGCCAGTCGGTCACGATGCGCTGAGTCATACCTGTCGCATCATCGGTGTCTTCGCGAATGGCGATACCGTTGATGAGGTCGACAAACTTAACCGTACCGGCTTTTTCGGCAATGATTGGCAGGGTGTATGGATCCCATTCAAACATCTTGTCGCCGCGCTTGATGGACCCGCCATCTTTGACGAACACTTTGGAACCGTAGCCAACCTTGTGGTTCGCACGTTCTTCACCGTTCTCGTCCATGATCGCGAGGACCATGTTCCGGCCCATAACGACTTGCTCGCCGTCAGCGTTTTGCAGGATCTGCTCATTGCGCAGTTCAACGATACCGTCAACGGACGCCTCGAGGAACGACTGCTGGCCACCTTGTGCAACGCCGCCGATGTGGAACGTCCGCATCGTCAGCTGTGTACCAGGTTCACCAATAGACTGCGCAGCAATGATGCCGACAGCTTCGCCGAGGTTGACGCGCGAACCGCGCGACAAGTCACGACCGTAACACATGGCACAGACGCCGTCTTCGGCCTCACATGTTAGCGGGCTACGGATGCGCATCTTGGCGACACCGGATGTTTCGATGATGTCGGCAGAACGCTCGTCTATCAACTCACCAGCCTTGACCAGAACTTCTTCTGTGCCGGGCTTGAGAACATCATCGGCAGACACGCGGCCAAGAACACGATCAGACAAGGACGACACAACTTCACCGTCGTTGACGGCGGCTTCTGCTGTGATTGCACGTTCTGTTCCGCAATCCACTTCACGTACGATGCAATCTTGCGCAACGTCCACCAGACGACGTGTCAGGTAACCGGAGTTCGCAGTTTTCAACGCCGTGTCCGACAGACCCTTACGGGCACCGTGGGTGGAGTTGAAGTATTCCAGAACCGTCAGGCCTTCTTTGAAGTTCGAGATAATTGGCGTTTCGATGATCTCACCGTTTGGCTTGGCCATCAGACCACGCATACCGCCCAGCTGTTTCATCTGCGTGACAGAACCACGCGCACCGGAGTGGGCCATCATGTAAACCGAGTTTGGTTCACCTTCAGCGCCGTCTTCCATCTGCGGAGTCGTGGAAATCGTCGTCATCATCGCATCAGTGACTTTGTCGTTCGACTTTGACCAAGCATCGACAACTTTGTTGTACTTTTCACCCTGAGTGATCAGGCCGTCCATATACTGCTGTTCGAAATCCTTAACCTGTTCGCGTGTCTCGTTGACCAACGTCCATTTGGTGTCAGGGATAACCATGTCGTCCTTACCGAACGATATGCCGGCCTTGAACGCTTCGCGGAAGCCCATTGTCATGATCTGATCACAGAAGATGACAGATTCTTTCTGACCACAGTAACGGTAGACCGTATCAATGATCTGCTGGACTTCTTTCTTGCGAAGAAGCTGGTTCACAAGATCAAACGGCGCCTTGTTGTTGAGCGGNAAAAGCGAACCCAAACGGATACGACCAGGGGTNGTTTCAAANCGCTTCATGACCTCATTGCCTTCCGCGTCGATCTGCGGAATGCGGGCTTGGATCTTGGCGTGCAGGTGGACTTCACCAGCCTGAAGCGCGTGTTCGACTTCTTCGATCGTGCTGAACACCATGCCTTCGCCCTTCATGCCTGTGCGCATGATGGTCGTGTAATAGAGGCCCAAAATCATATCCTGTGACGGCACGATAATTGGCGCACCGTTGGCAGGTGACAAGACGTTGTTTGTCGACATCATCAAGACGCGACATTCCAACTGTGCCTCAAGGCTCAGCGGGACGTGGACAGCCATCTGGTCACCGTCGAAGTCGGCGTTAAACGCAGAACACACAAGCGGGTGCAGCTGGATGGCCTTGCCTTCGATCAGAACAGGTTCGAAGGCCTGAATGCCAAGACGGTGCAGCGTTGGCGCACGGTTCAGCATGACAGGGTGTTCGCGAATGACTTCGTCCAAGATATCCCAAACTTCGGGACGCTCTTTTTCGACCAGCTTTTTGGCTTGCTTCACTGTGGAAGACAGACCTTTGGCTTCAAGACGCGAATAGATGAACGGCTTGAACAGTTCGAGCGCCATCTTTTTCGGCAAACCACACTGGTGCAGTTTGAGTTCCGGACCCGTCACGATGACCGAGCGGCCAGAGAAGTCGACGCGCTTACCCAAAAGGTTTTGACGGAAACGACCCTGCTTACCTTTCAGCATGTCTGACAGCGATTTCAACGGACGCTTGTTGGCACCCGTAATCACGCGGCCACGACGGCCGTTGTCGAACAATGCATCGACAGATTCCTGCAACATGCGCTTTTCGTTACGCACAATGATGTCAGGCGCGCGCAATTCGATCAGACGCTTCAGACGGTTGTTGCGGTTGATCACGCGGCGATACAGATCGTTCAAATCGGACGTAGCAAAACGGCCACCATCAAGCGGCACAAGCGGGCGCAATTCTGGCGGGATCACAGGAACGACCGTCAGGATCATCCATTCTGGGCGGTTGCCGGATTCGATGAAAGACTCAACAATCTTCAAACGCTTGATGATCTTCTTTGGCTTCAGCTCACCAGTGGCGACCTTAAGCTCTTCGCGCAGCGTGTCTGCTTCGCCTTCAAGGTCGATCGCAGCCAGCATTTCGCGGATCGCTTCAGCACCAATGTTGGCTGTGAAGGCGTCCATGCCGTAGGCGTCCTGCGCGTCGAGGAATTCTTCNTCGGTCATCAAAGCACCGTAAGCGAGGTCTGTCAGACCCGGTTCGATCACGACGTAGTTTTCGAAGTACAAAATACGTTCGAGGTCACGCAAAGTCATGTCCAGCATCAGGCCGATCCGGCTTGGCAGGGACTTCAGGAACCAGATNTGCGCAACCGGTGCNGCCAGTTCGATGTGACCCATACGTTCGCGACGTACCTTTTGCAGCGTAACTTCCACACCACATTTCTCGCAGACAACGCCGCGATATTTCATGCGCTTATATTTGCCGCAAAGGCATTCGTAGTCTTTGATCGGGCCAAAAATACGGGCACAGAACAGACCGTCACGTTCTGGTTTGAACGTGCGGTAGTTGATGGTTTCGGGCTTCTTGATTTCACCGAAGGACCACGACAGGATCCGTTCTGGTGATGCCAAAGACACCTTGATTTCGTCAAACGTTTTCGCCGGAGCAATCGGGTTAAACGGGTTGTTTGTAAGTTCCTGGTTCATTTTCAATTCCTTGAATAGGGCGCGTTAAGAGGTGGGTGGAGTAGAGCCGCGGGGCCCTACTCCTCATCCTCCGCATCCAGGAGTTCCATATTGAGGCCGAGGCCCCGGACTTCTTTCACGAGAACGTTGAACGANTCTGGCACGCCAGCTTCGAAGTTATCTTCGCCTTTGACGATGCTTTCGTAGACTTTCGTCCGGCCAGCCACGTCATCCGATTTCACCGTCAGCATTTCCTGCAGGGTGTAGGCGGCGCCGTAGGCTTCAAGCGCCCAGACTTCCATCTCACCAAATCGCTGACCACCGAACTGTGCTTTACCACCCAGCGGCTGCTGCGTGACGAGCGAGTACGGACCCGTGGAACGGGCGTGGATCTTNTCATCGACAAGGTGGTGAAGCTTAAGAAGNTACTTCACACCAACAGTNACCTTACGGCTGAACTGTTCACCAGTGCGACCATCAAACAAGATGGACTGACCAGACGTGTCGAACCCAGCGCGTGTCAGCGCATCGTTGACGTCAGCTTCTTTCGCGCCGTCAAAAACAGGCGTCGCGATTGGAACACCGCGTGTGACGTTACCCGCTGCTTCGACCAATTCGGCCTCAGTCATGTCAGCGATACCGTCGTCATAGACGTTTTCACCGTAGGCGATCTTCATCGCTTCACGCACAGGTGTCAGATCACCGGAGCGGCGGAATTCACCGAGCGCTTCGTCAATCTCAATGCCCAAGCCGCGTGCGGCCCAGCCCATGTGTGTTTCCAGAATCTGACCGACGTTCATACGCGATGGCACGCCGAGCGGGTTCAGACAGAAGTCCACCGGAGTACCGTCCGCGAGGAACGGCATGTCTTCCATTGGAACAACCTTGGAAATAACACCTTTGTTGCCGTGACGACCCGCCATTTTATCACCAGGCTGAAGCTTACGCTTCACCGCGACGAACACTTTGACCATCTTCATGACACCTGGTGGCAAATCGTCACCACGGCGTACTTTCTCTACTTTGTCCTCAAAACGCGCGTCCAGCTGACGCTTTTGCGCCTCGTACTGTTCGTTGAGCGCTTCGACGATCTGTGCGTCTTCTTCTTCCTTGAGGGCGATCTGCCACCAATGGCTGCGTGGGAATTCATCCAGCATGGCGTCGTCGATNGTGGCGCCTGTCTTGATGCCCTTCGGGCCTTTGGCGACTGTTTTACCAGTCATCATCGTNCGCAGACGTGCGTAGGTGTTACGGTCAAGGATCGTAAGTTCGTCGTCGCGGTCACGTGCAAGGCGTTCGACTTCTTCACGCTCAATCTGAAGCGCACGTTCGTCTTTTTCAACGCCGTGGCGGTTGAACACACGAACTTCGACGACTGTTCCGAAATCACCGGGCTTTACGCGCAGGGATGTGTCACGGACGTCAGACGCTTTTTCACCAAAGATAGCGCGCAGGAGTTTCTCCTCCGGCGTCATCGGGCTTTCGCCTTTTGGCGTGATCTTACCAACAAGAATATCACCCGGCTCAACTTCGGCGCCGATGTACACGATGCCCGCTTCGTCGAGGTTGCGCAGGGCTTCCTCACCGACGTTAGGGATATCGCGTGTGATTTCCTCTGGCCCGAGCTTTGTGTCACGGGCGGCGACTTCGAATTCTTCGATGTGGATCGAAGTAAACACGTCGTCGCGCACGATACGCTCAGAGATCAGGATGGAGTCTTCGTAGTTGTAGCCATTCCAAGGCATAAACGCGACGACCACGTTCTTACCGAGGGCCAGTTCGCCGATGTCCGTGGATGGACCGTCAGCAATAACTTCGCCTTTGATAACCGTATCGCCAACCTTCACCAGCGGACGCTGGTTGATGCAGGTGTTCTGGTTAGAACGCTGGAATTTACGCATGCGGTAAATATCAACGCCGGGGTCACCAACCGAAAGGTCGGATGTGGCGCGCACGACGATACGTGTGGCATCAACTTGGTCGATGATACCTGCGCGTTTCGCCATGATCGCAGCACCGGAATCCCGTGCCACAACTTCTTCGATACCAGTACCAACAAGCGGTGCTTCTGCCTGAAGCAGTGGAACCGCCTGACGCATCATGTTCGAACCCATCAGGGCCCGGTTCGCGTCATCGTTTTCAAGGAACGGGATCAAGGAGGCCGCAACGGAGACCAACTGCTTTGGTGAAACGTCTATCAGGTTCACGTTCTCTGACGGCGCCAGAGTGTATTCACCGTTCTGACGTGTCGACACGAGGTCATTCACGAACGACATGTCTTCGTTCAGGTTCGCGTTGGCCTGCGCCACGGTGTGACGCATTTCTTCTGTCGCGGACATGTAGTGGACTTCGTCCGTGACCTTTCCGTCTGTGACAACGCGGTACGGTGTTTCGATAAAGCCATACTTGTTGACGCGCGCAAATGTCGCGAGAGAGTTGATCAGACCAATGTTCGGGCCTTCCGGTGTCTCAATCGGACACATGCGGCCGTAGTGTGTTGGGTGAACGTCACGGACTTCAAAACCGGCACGTTCGCGTGTCAGACCGCCTGGCCCAAGCGCAGAAAGACGACGCTTGTGCGTGACTTCCGACAGCGGGTTGGTTTGGTCCATGAACTGCGACAGCTGCGAGGAGCCGAAGAATTCACGAACGGCAGCCGCCGCAGGTTTAGCGTTGATAAGGTCTTGCGGCATGACCGTGTCGATCTCAACAGACGACATACGTTCTTTGATCGCGCGCTCCATCCGAAGCAGGCCAACGCGATACTGGTTTTCCATCAGTTCGCCAACAGAACGCACACGACGGTTACCAAGGTGGTCAATATCGTCGATGTCTCCTTTGCCATCGCGCAGTTCAACCAGCGCCTTGATACAGGAAACGATGTCTTCCTTACGCAATGTGCGCATGGTGTCTTCGGCATCCAGCGCAAAACGCATGTTCATCTTAACGCGACCAACAGCAGACAGGTCGTAACGCTCTGAATCGAAGAACAGGCTGTCGAACAATGTTTGTGCGGCGTCCACGGTGGGTGGTTCACCCGGGCGCATGACGCGGTAGATATCCATGAGCGCTGTTTCGCGACCCATGTTTTTGTCTGCCGCCATCGTGTTGCGCATATAAGGACCGACGTTGACGTTATCGATATCCAGAACCGGAATGGTCTTGATACCCGCNTCAACGAGTTCTTTCAGCGTACCGCCGATCAGCTCATCCGCTTTGTCGAACTCCAACGTCAACTCGTCACCGGCTTCGACGTAAATCGCGCCGGTTTCTTCGTTAATGATGTCGTTGGCTGCGAAATTACCGACGATCTGGCCATAAGGGACCAGCAATTCTTTGACTTCACCGGCATCGATGATCGCCTTCACTGCACGTGGGGTCACTTTTTTGCCAGCTTCGGCGATCACTTCGCCAGTTTTGGCATCAACCAGATCAAACAATGGCCGGGTGCCGCGCACACGCTCTGGGAAGAACTTGGTCTTCCAAGCATTCGCTTTCTTGTCGAACGTGTAATCAACGTGGTCGTAATACGCATTCATGATCGTTTCTTGATCAAGGCCCAGCGCATACAGCAACGTCGTTACAGGCAGCTTNCGACGACGGTCGATGCGGCAGAACACGAGGTCTTTTGCATCAAATTCGAAGTCCAACCAGCTACCGCGGTATGGAATAATACGGCAAGCGAACAGCAATTTGCCCGAGCTGTGTGACTTACCTTTGTCGTGGTCAAAGAACACACCGGGGGAGCGGTGCATCTGGGAAACGATCACGCGCTCGGTGCCGTTCACAACGAACGTCCCGTTTGGTGTCATCAAAGGCATGTCGCCCATGAATACGTCTTGTTCTTTGATGTCCTTAACAGACTTGGCGCCTGTATCTTCATCCATATCAAACACGATCAGACGGAGAGTAACCTTAAGCGGTGCGGCATATGTCATGTCGCGCTGCTGGCATTCTTCAACGTCATATTTCGGCTTCTCAAGCTCGTACTTTACGAACTCCAGAACGGATGTTTCGTTGAAATCTTTGATCGGGAAGACCGATTGGAAGACGCCCTTGATGCCTTCGCCGTCAAGCGGCGTGTCGCTGTCGCCGGAGCGCAGGAACAGATCATAGGACGATTTCTGAACCTCGATGAGGTTCGGCATCTCGAGTACTTCGCGAATTTTACCGTAGTATTTGCGCAAGCGTTTCTGGCCGAGGAATGATTGAGCCATGTGCGTTGTCACCTTTCAAAATCTCTAGGGGCGCTGGAACCGTTGGGCGACGGTGCAGAGCCCTGAGAACAGATCGTATTCGGCCAATTCTTGGCACCCTTCCCACAGGGTGCCTCCCGACCATTGAACCAATCCAAATAAAGGCTTTTTTCTAAAAGCCCTTATTAAGACGGATTTGGCTGGACCCGCATTTTCAGCGGCTCCAGCCAGATTTNGTTAACAGCANGTTAGGCACATAAGCACCGCTCCCCGCTATTATAAGAGGGCTTAGGCCAGTTCGACTTCCGCGCCAGCTGCTTCCAGCTTGCCCTTAACGTCTTCAGCTTCTTCCTTAGAAACACCTTCTTTGATCTTGCCACCGGCTTCGACCAAGTCTTTTGCTTCTTTCAGGCCGAGACCTGTGATGCCGCGGACTTCCTTGATCACGTTGATCTTGGATGCGCCAGCGTTCTTGAGAACGACGTCAAATTCAGTCTTCTCTTCTGCTGCTGCGCCGCCGTCAGCGGGGCCAGCCATCATCACAGCGCCACCGGCTGCTGGTTCGATGCCATACTCGTCTTTGAGGATGGTTTTCAGTTCTTGTGCTTCGAGCAGTGTCAGACCGACAATGTCTTCAGCCATTTTTTTCAGATCAGCCATTTGCTTTTCCATTTCTAAGTTTGTGTTCCAACGACAGGGGCAATCCCTACGTCAGCCATTCAAGTTGCGTTAAGCAGCCTTCTCTTCGATCGTAGAGATGATGCTTGCGATGTTGGAAGCAGGCGCGCCAATGGCACCGGCGATGTTGGAGGCAGGTGCACCGATGCAACCCGCGATAGAAGCAATAAGCTCCTCACGGCTTGGCATTTCGGACACTGCTTTAACACCAGCGACGTCAAGTGCCGTCTCACCCATAGCGCCACCAAGAATAACGAGTTTGTCGTTATCTTTGGCAAAGCCCTGAGCAACCTTGGCCGCAGCCACAGGATCCTCAGAAAAGGTCAGAACGGTCATACCCGTAAGGTGGTCGGCGATGCTTGCGCATGGCTTACCCTCAAGGGCGATTTTGGCGAGCTTGTTCTTGGCAACGCGTACGGATGCGTCGACGTCACGTGCACGGGCACGCAGGTCTTGCATTTCGGCAACTGTCAGGCCTTCGTAGTGGGCTACCACAACGACGCCAGAGCTTTCGAAGATTTGGCCGAGTTCGTCGACCAATTGTTCTTTCTGGGCTCTATCCACAGTTTCACTCCAAGTTTGGGGTCTGGGATTATCCCGCGCCCCGGCTCAGTCTTACCGGATTGCTCCGGCGGTTGGGTCCAGTCTACGGGACGCCCGAACCGCCTGAAGCCGGAGCCCGAGGAAATTTGGTCTACCCGTCTCAGGCAGGAATTAAAGGGATCGGATGATCACAACCCACCGTCTTGGACGAATGCAGAAAGCGCGTGACGAATCGCGCACTGCTCAGCATGGCATCCTTTAGATTGGATGAAGGTGTTTGCCAAGGGGGGATATGGGCCAAGGGGTGCAATGTCCGCTTTGATTCCTGTATGGACATTCGCAATGGGGATACTAAACCTTAAATTCGAACCCACCTGATGTA
>JGI26260J51721_1000670_pt1 | contig 15317 bp, 10 predicted proteins | sample SaaInlV_120m_DNA_4_FD_51721 | JGI IMG/M metagenome (IMG submission 51721)
ACTGAAATGGTAATGCCAGGAGATAATGTATCAATTACAGCAACATTGATTGCACCAATCGCGATGGAAGAAGGTTTAAGATTTGCGATTCGTGAAGGTGGCCGAACAGTTGGCTCAGGTGTTGTAGTAAAAGTTATTGAATAAGATAAATTAAAAATAGGCCAGTAGCTCAATTGGTAGAGTATCGGTCTCCAAAACCGAGGGTTGGGGGTTCGAAGCCCTCCTGGCCTGCCATATTAGGGAAAATGTGAAAATGAATGTAATGAATATAAAGCTAGTTTTATCATTTTTACTATTAATTGCAGGCTTAGGTGGTTTTTATATTTTGTTTGACCACCCTCTTGTTTTTAGAATTCTTTCTGTTTTGGTTGGGTTTGTTGCAGCAACATATGTGTTTTCTACTACAAGCCAAGGTGATCGATTACTAAAGTTTATAAAAGAGGCAATTACAGAGGCAAAGAAAGTTGTTTGGCCAACTCGGAAAGAAACAATACAAATGACCTTAGTCGTTTTTGTATTGGTAGTAATAATGGCGATATTTTTAGCCTTTGTTGATATTTTCTTTTCTTACGTTATAAACATTTTATTAGGGCGAGGTAGTTAATGTCAAAAAGATGGTACGCAGTTCAAGCTTTCTCAGGATATGAAAAAATCGTCCAAAAAGGCTTATTAGATAGAGTCGCTCAGTCAGGCCATGAAGATTTATTTGGAGATATTTTGGTCCCTGTTGAGGAAGTTGTTGAAATGAAGTCAGGAAAAAAAACAATTACTGAAAGAAGACTATATCCAGGATATGTCTTAGTACAAATGGATATGAATGATGATAGTTGGCATTTAGTCAAAAGCACCCCAAAGGTTTCAACCTTTATTGGGGGGAATGGACAGAAACCAACAGCAATAAAAGATACTGAAGTAGATATTATTCTTCGCAGAATGGATGAAAGTAAAGTTAATCCAACACAAAAATTAACTTTTGANGTAGGTGAGTCAGTGAGAGTTGTTGACGGGCCNTTTAAAGACTTCTCGGGTTCTGTTGAAGAGATTAATTATGAGAAAAGTAAGTTAAGAGTTTCGGTAGTAATTTTTGGTCGAGCGACTCCAGTCGAATTACAGTTTGGCCAAATAGAAAAAGAAGTTTAGTTTTTAATTGGGAGCTGAAAAGCGATTGTACCAAATTTAGGAGAGATTATATAAAATGGCAAAAAAAATAGAAGGATATATCAAACTGCAGATTCCAGCAGGAAAAGCAAATCCGAGTCCACCAGTTGGTCCAGCACTTGGACAAAGAGGGCTTAACATTATGGATTTTTGTAAAGCTTTTAACGCGGCTACACAAAGTGTAGAGCCTGGACTTCCAATTCCGGTCGTTATTACAGCCTTCGCTGATAAAAGTTTTACTTTTATTATGAAAACCCCACCTGCTTCAATTTTACTCAAAAAAGCAGCAAAATTAAGTAAGGGTTCGCCGGTCCCTCATACAAATAAAGTTGGGAAGATTACACGAGCACAAGCAGAAGAAATTGCGAAAACTAAAATGCCTGATTTAACCGCCTCAGATATGGATGCAGCGGTTAAAACAATTGCCGGAAGCGCAAGAAGTATGGGTATTGAAGTGGAGGGCCAATAAAATGAATTTAAGTAAAAGAATGAAATCATTGTCTGAGATCGTTGATAGAGATAAATTTTATGAAGTGAATGCCGGATTAGAACTAGTTAAAAAAACAGCAAAAGCTAAATTTGATGAATCAATTGATGCAGCAATTAAATTAGGCATTGATCCAAAAAAATCTGATCAACTTGTTAGAGGAGCATTAGTTCTTCCAAGTGGAACAGGTAAATCAACAAGAGTCGCAGTTTTTGCCCAAGGTGATGCTGCTGATGAAGCTAAGAAGGCAGGCGCAGACCTTGTCGGTTTTGAAGATTTAGCAGACCAAATCAAAAAAGGTGTTATGGATTTTGATATTTTAATCGCAACGCCCGATGCAATGAAAATTGTGGGTACGCTAGGCCAAGTATTAGGTCCAAGAGGATTAATGCCAAACCCTAAAGTTGGAACAGTGACACCCCAACCAGGCAAAGCAGTAGAAAACGCGAAAGCGGGGCAGGTTCAATATAGAACTGATAAGGGNGGTGTAATTCATTGCACAATTGGTAGAGCATCGTTCACAATTGCACAGCTTGAAAAAAATCTTTCTGCATTAATGGATGCGGTGAATAAATCAAAACCTGAAGGCGCAAAAGGTGCTTTCATAAAGAAATTATCTATCTCAAGCACAATGGGTGTGGGAGTAAGAATAGAGCAATAAAGAATTTGTGAAAATAAAATTTTCACACAAGGAACTTTGGGTTCATTGAAAGAAATTTTTCAATGAAGTTATCAAAGACCGTAGGTACGGAAGTTTAATTTAGTACAAGCCTACGCAGATGGCGTTTCCCCTAATTGGATAAATATCCTAATAGTGGATGCTGTTGTTGTACTTAGAAATAAGTACTTTTATTTAACGGAAGGAGAAGACTTTGAGTCTGAATCTTGAAGAAAAAAAAGAAGTTGTTGCTGAAGTAAGCAAAACAATCGAAAGTGCCCAAGCAATGATACTTGCTGAGTATCGTGGTGTAGGGGTTGGAGAAATGACAACATTAAGAGCTGAAGCTAGAAAATCGGGTGTTTACCTTAAGGTATTGAAAAATAACTTGGTAAAAAGAGCTGTAACTGACACGCCATTTTCTTCATTATCCGAGGATATGACAGGCCCATTAATGTACGGCATATCAGAAGACCCTGTGGCTGCAGCGAAAGTATTAAATGACTTCGCTAAGAAAAACGATTTATTTGTGATTAAATCAGGAGCAATCTCTAATGAAAAACTAGATGCGGGTGCAATTAAAGCACTTGCTTCATTACCAAGCCGGGAAGAATTACTTGCAAAACTGATGGGCACAATGCAAGCACCGATAACAAAATTTGTTAGTACATTAAATGAGGTACCTTCAAANTTTGTNAGAGGTCTTGCAGCAGTTCGTGACCAAAAGCCNGCATAANTTTGGCTTAGATTATATTAATATTTATTTAGGAGTATTTAAAAAATGGCTATTTCAAAAGAAGATATTCTAGAAGCGGTTAGTAGTATGTCGGTTTTAGATTTATCAGAACTTATTAAGGAAATGGAAGAAAAATTTGGTGTTTCAGCAGCTGCAGCTGCAGTTGCTGCACCTGCCGCAGCTGGTGGTGGTGGCGAAGCAGCAGCTGAAGAAAAAAGTGAATTTGATCTTCACCTAACAGGTATTGGCGATAACAAGGTTAACGTTATTAAAGCAGTTCGAGAAATAACGGGACTTGGCCTTAAGGAAGCAAAAGATATTGTTGATGCTGCTCCAAAAGTTGTTAAGGAAGCACTAGCTAAAGCTGATGCTGACGAAGCAATGAAAAAATTAACTGATGCTGGAGCAACAGCTGAGCTGAAGTAATTAACTTTTTATAACTGGAAGGCTTAAATTTTTTAGCCTTCCATTATTTAAATTCTATTAGTGATAAAGATATATTGATTCAAATTAGATTTGTACTTTGTATATAAAAAAATTTCGGAGACTAAATGAGCTATTCCTTTACTGAAAAAAAACGCCTTAGAAAAAGTTTTGCTAAAAGAGAAGAAATCCTTGCAGTTCCTTATTTACTTGAGATGCAACTCGAGTCATACAAAAATTTTCTTCAATTAGATGTGCCGCTAGAAGATAGAAAAGATGAAGGCCTTCAGTCGACATTCAACTCTCTTTTCCCAATTTCTAGTCATTCAGGTTATGCAAAATTAGATTATGTAAGTTATAAATTAGGAAAGGTAGAATTTGACGTAAAAGAATGTCAACAACGTGGTTTAACATATGGCGTTCCTCTGAGGGCTGCAGTGAGGCTTACAATAATGGATAAAGAGGCATCACAGCCTACCATCAAAGAAGTTAAAGAGTCTGATGTATACATGGGTGAAATTCCATTAATGACACAAAACGGATCATTTGTTATCAACGGAACAGAGAGAGTTATTGTTTCTCAGTTACATAGAAGTCCGGGCGTGTTTTTTGAGCACGATAAAGGTAAAACTCATAGCTCTGGAAAATTTCTATTTTCAGCAAGGGTAATTCCTTACAGAGGTTCTTGGTTAGATTTTGAATTTGATCCTAAAGACTATCTATATTTTAGAATTGATCGTAGAAGGAAAATGCCTGTCACAACATTACTCAAGGCATTAGGTTTAACATCGGATCAAATATTAGAAACATTTTATGATTTCGATACTTTTTTTGTCAAAGGTAAGAAAGTTGAATTTGAATTAGTTCCATCAAGACTAAGAGGTGAAATTGCAAAGTTTGATATTAAAGACAAAAAAGGTAATTTAATAATTGCTAAAGACAAAAGAATTACAGTAAAGCATATTAGAGAGATAGAAAAATCAGGAATTAAAACAATTGTTGTTGATAGCTCATTCCTTGAAGGTAAGAAGCTTGCAAAATCAATTATAGATAAAGAAACTGGAGAAGTTCTTCTTGGTGCGAATGAAGAAATTGCTTTAGCTGAAAGTAAAAAAGATGAAGAAGGAAATTCATACCCTATCTTAGAAAAAATTATTGAGAATGGCATTGATAAATTTCAAACGCTGTATTCCAATGATCTAGATCATGGCGACTTTATCTCACAAACTCTTACAACTGATGAAATACCAGATCAATACGAAGCAAAAGTAGCGATTTACAGGATGATGAGACCAGGTGAGCCGCCAACAGCAGACTCAGTAGAAAATCTATTTGAAGGCATGTTTTTTAAACATGAAAGATATGATTTATCTAGTGTTGGAAGAATGAAATTTAACAAAAGAGCTTATCCGAAAAATGCTGAGCAATTCGCTCCATGGATGCAAAAATTGCAGGGTCACATAGACCACAACTCAGATGAAGGCGAATCTATTTTAAGCAAAGAAGATATTTTGGCAGTGGTTGGAATCTTGATTGAACTAAGAAATGGTCGTGGAGAAATTGATGATATTGATCATCTTGGAAATAGAAGAATTCGATCTGTTGGTGAGTTAGTAGAGAATCAGTTTAGGACTGGGTTAGTCAGAGTTGAGAGAGCAGTAAAAGAGAGATTAGGCCAAGCTGAAGCAGATAATTTAATGCCGCATGACTTAATAAATTCAAAACCAATTTCTAGTGCAATTAGGGAATTTTTTGGATCATCACAGTTATCACAATTTATGGACCAAACAAATCCACTATCTGAAATTACTCACAAAAGAAGAATTTCTGCTCTTGGTCCTGGTGGGCTTACTAGAGAGAGAGCAGGGTTTGAGGTTAGGGACGTACACTCGACTCATTACGGAAGAGTTTGTCCTATTGAAACCCCAGAGGGTCCAAACATTGGACTTATTAATTCTTTAGCATTATTTGCAAAAACAAATAAATATGGATTTTTAGAAACTCCATACAGAGTTGTCGAAAGCGGTAAGGTTAAAAAGGGTATAGATTACTTATCTGCAATTGAAGAAAGCGACTATACAATCGCCCAAGCCAATTCAGAATTAAATGATAAAGGTGAATTTAAAGAAACACTTGTTTCATCAAGATTCAAAAATGAATTTACTTTGGCTAGTAATGAAAACGTTAATTATATGGATGTTGCGCCAGGCCAAATTGTNTCCGTAGCGGCGTCATTAATTCCCTTCTTAGAGCATAACGATGCTAACAGGGCATTAATGGGTGCAAACATGCAAAGACAAGCAGTACCATGTCTGCGCGCAGAAAAAGCGCTAGTTGGAACGGGTATTGAGAGAACAGTTGCAACTGACTCAGGAACAACAGTTCAAGCTAAGAGAGGCGGAGTAGTTGATTATGTAGATTCTCAAAGAATTGTAATTAAAGTTAATGATAAAGAGGCCACTCAAGGGGAAGGGGGAGTTGATATCTACAACTTAACAAAATATACAAGATCAAATCAAAATACAAATATTAACCAAAAACCTCTTGTAAAGATTGGCAACAAAATAGAAAGAGGCGATATTATTGCCGACGGAGCTTCAACAGATGTTGGTGAACTCGCGCTTGGACAAAATATGTTAGTCGGTTTTATGCCATGGAATGGGTATAACTTTGAAGATTCAATTTTAATCTCAGAAAAAGTAGTTTCTGATGATAGGTATACATCAATTCATATTGAAGAGTTGCAGGTTGTGGCAAGAGATACAAAGCTTGGGCCTGAAGAAATTACGAGAGATATTTCGAATTTGTCAGAAAGTATGCTTGGAAGACTTGATGAAGCAGGCATTATCCATATTGGTGCTGAAGTTGAAGCTGGAGATGTTCTAGTAGGAAAGGTTACACCAAAAGGAGAAACGCAACTTACTCCAGAAGAAAAATTATTGAGAGCAATATTTGGTGAGAAAGCTTCAGATGTTAAGGATACTAGTTTAAGGGTTCCTTCTGGACAAGCAGGCACGATAATTGATGTGCAGGTATTTACTAGAGAAGGTATTGATCGTGATGCGCGTGCTGAGCAAATCATAAATGCTCAATTAGATGCATATCAGAAGGATTTGGCAGATCAATTAAGGATTGTTGAGGAAGATACATTTAGCCGACTTGAAAAGTTAATTGTTGGAAAATCTATTGCTGGAGGTCCTAAGGGTCTAAAAAAAGGAGCCAAAGTAACTAAAGAAACATTAGCTGACATTGATAGATATGACAGATTTGATATTAGATTGTCCGATGATAAAGATTCTAAAAACTTAGAAGCACTTAAAGAAAATTTAAATAAAGCTAAGAAAGAATTTGATTCAAGATTCGATGAGAAAAAAAGAAAGTTAACTCAAGGTGATGAGTTACCTCCAGGTGTTCAAAAAATGGTCAAAGTCTATATGGCAGTCAAACGTAGAATTCAGCCAGGAGATAAAATGGCTGGAAGACACGGAAACAAGGGTGTGATATCTAAAATTGTACCAGTCGAGGATATGCCATATATGTCAGACGGAACGACCTTGGATGTAGTTTTAAATCCTCTTGGTGTTCCATCAAGAATGAATATTGGTCAGGTATTAGAAATGCACCTTGGTTGGGCAGCTAAAGGCCTTGGGAAGAGAATTGATGAGGCACTTAATGAGAATAAGAACATCAATGAAGTAAGAGGGTTGCTTGATAAAATCTATAATTCTTCAACAGGTAAGAAAGAAGATATTAAGGGGCTAAAAAACAACGAAGTTACAGAGCTTGCTGAAAATCTAATTCAAGGTGTGCCATTCGCNACTTCAGTATTTGATGGNGCAGCAGAATCAGACATTCAGGATATGTTAGATATTGCTTATCCCGATGACCANGAACACACAAAGCTACTNAAGTTTGCNGCGAAAAAAACACAAGTTCGATTATTTGACGGAAGATCAGGAGATGCTTTTGATAGACCAGTNACTGTGGGTTATATGCATATTCTGAAACTTCATCACCTTGTTGACGATAAGATGCATGCTCGTTCAACTGGACCTTATTCTTTAGTAACACAACAACCATTGGGCGGTAAGGCACAGTTCGGTGGACAAAGATTTGGTGAGATGGAGGTATGGGCATTGGAAGCTTATGGAGCCTCTTATACACTCCAAGAAATGTTAACTGTTAAATCAGATGATGTTTCTGGAAGAACAAAGGTTTATGAAAACATTGTTAAAGGTGAACATAAAATTGATGCTGGTATGCCAGAGTCATTTAATGTTCTGACCAAAGAAATTCGTTCTTTGGCGATTGATATTGATCTTGATAGAAACTAAGGAGAAGATTGTAAATGAAAGCTTTATTAGACTTGTTCAGAAACAACACCCAACAAGAAGAATTTGATGCTATCAGGATTGCACTTGCTTCTCCTGAAAAAATTAGATCATGGTCATATGGTGAAGTAAAAAAGCCTGAAACTATCAACTATAGAACTTTTAAGCCTGAGAGAGATGGGCTTTTCTGTGCAAAAATCTTTGGTCCAGTAAAGGACTATGAATGTCTTTGTGGAAAATATAAACGCCTTAAGCATCGAGGTGTTATATGTGAGAAATGTGGTGTAGAAGTGACGTTATCAAAAGTTCGAAGAGAACGTATGGGGATAATTGAACTTGCAAGCCCTGTTGCTCATATATGGTTTTTAAAGAGCTTACCAAGTAGGTTGGGCATGGTACTCGATATTCCATTAAGAGATATTGAGCGTGTGCTTTATTTTGAAGCATATATTGTGACTGAAAATCATATGATTGCTGATCCTGAGCTTCAAGTCGGTAGGATTTTATCAGAAGATGATTATTTAAAATTTTCAGAGCAACATGGCGATGAGTTTAAAGCAATCATGGGGGCTGAAGGTATTGAAGAGCTCCTCAGGTCAATAAGATTAACAGAAGAAATTGAAAAACTTAAAGAAGAGCTTGAAAAAACTACTTCCGATGCAAAAGTAAAGAAAATAGCAAAACGATTAAAGGTTTTAGAAGCCTTCCAAACATCTGGTATTAAACCTGAATGGATGATCCTTAAAGTTTTACCTGTACTTCCCCCTGAGTTGAGACCACTTGTTCCTCTTGACGGAGGAAGATTTGCAACTTCAGATTTAAATGATTTATACAGAAGAGTTATAAATAGAAATAATCGATTAAGGCGACTAATTGATTTAAGAGCCCCTGAGATTATTGTTAAAAATGAAAAAAGAATGTTGCAAGAAGCTGTTGATTCACTTCTAGATAATGGTAGACGTGGAAAAATTATGACAGGGGCGAATAAACGACCACTAAAATCCTTAGCAGATATGATTAAGGGTAAAGGCGGAAGATTTAGACAAAATTTACTTGGTAAAAGGGTTGATTATTCGGGTCGATCAGTAATTGTAGTTGGACCACAGTTAAAGCTTCATCAATGTGGTCTGCCAAAAAAGATGGCTCTAGAGTTATTTAAACCTTTTATTTTTAATAAGTTGGAATTACAGGGGTTAGCAACAACAATTAAAAATGCAAAGAAAATTGTTGAAGCAGAAGGCCCTGAAGTATGGGATATTCTTGAAAATGTAATTCGTGAACACCCAGTTCTTCTTAATAGGGCGCCTACGCTTCATAGACTTGGAATTCAAGCTTTTGAGCCAGTATTAATTGAAGGTAAAGCGATTCAGCTTCACCCTTTAGTTTGTGCAGCTTTTAANGCTGACTTTGATGGTGATCAAATGGCTGTTCATGTTCCATTGTCACTCGAAGCTCAGATGGAAGCGNGAACACTTATGTTGGCCTCAAATAATGTACTCTCACCCGCTAATGGTGAACCTATTATTGTGCCATCGCAAGATATTGTTCTAGGTCTTTATTATATGACTAGAGAGAGAATTGCTGCAAAAGGTGAAGGCATGAAATTTGCAGATATAGATGAATTAAGAAGGGCTTATGATCAGGGGTTTGTTGATCTTCATGCAAAAGTAACAGTACGTATTAATGAGAGTGAAATAAACTTTGATAATAGTAAAACTTCAAAAGTAAAAAGATACGAAACAACATGTGGTAGAGCATTATTATCGGAAATACTCCCACAGGGACTCTCTTTTGATCTACTAAACAAAACTTTAAACAAGAAAGAAATTTCAAGATTAATTAATGTTGGATTTAGAAAGATTGGTATCAGAGATACTGTGATTCTAGCTGACAACCTTAAAAATAAAGGTTTTGAATTTGCAACAAAAGCTGGAATGTCAATTAGTGTTCACGATATGTTAGTTCCAGAAGAAAAGGTAAAACTCATCGAGCAGGCCGATTCAGAAGTGCAAGAGATTCAAGGCCAATACTCTTCAGGTTTGTTAACCCAAGGCGAAAGGTACAACAAGGTAGTTGATATTTGGTCACGTACTGGAGATACAATTGCCGACGCAATGATGAGGAAGATCAAAGAGGAGCCCGTAAAGGACCTATCAGGAAAAATATTAAAGGATGATAAAGGAAATCAAATTAATCAAGAATCTTTTAATGCTATTTATATGATGGCTGATTCAGGTGCAAGGGGCTCAGCTGCACAGGTTAGACAACTTGCTGGAATGAGGGGGCTGATGGCAAGACCAGACGGCTCAATTATTGAGACTCCTATTAAAACTAACTTTAGGGATGGATTAAATGTACTTCAATATTTTATTTCAACTCACGGAGCNAGAAAAGGACTTGCGGACACCGCTTTAAAAACAGCTAACTCAGGCTACCTTACAAGAAGATTAGTTGATGTTACGCAAGACTTGGTTGTTACTGAACATGACTGCGGCACTGAGGATGGACTTCTTACTAAAGCACTTGTCAAAGGGGGTGAGATTGTTGAGCCACTGAAAGATAGGATTTTAGGAAGAGCGGCAGCAGTAGATATTTTAAATCCAGAAACACAAGAAGTACTTTTTGCATCAGGTACCCTTCTATCTGAAGGCGAAGTTGATCAGATTGAGAAATTAGGCATTGATGAAGTAAAAGTAAGGACAGCGTTAACTTGTAATACTCGTTATGGTATTTGTGCTACTTGTTACGGACGCGATCTGGGAAGAGGCTCATTAATAAATCAAGGTGAGGCAGTTGGTGTTATAGCAGCTCAATCAATTGGTGAGCCTGGAACACAATTAACGATGAGAACTTTTCACATAGGTGGCGCTGCATCTAGAGCTGCTTCAGCAAACCAGATTGAAATTAAATCTTCGGGGATATTAAGGTTTACTGCAACGATGCGTTACGTTACCAATGCAAAATCTGAGAAAGTAATAATCTCAAGAAATAGTGAATTTTTCATTGAAGATGAAAACGGGAGAGAAAAAGAGAGTCATAAGGTTCCTTACGGCGCAACACTTTTAGGTTCTGATGGAGATAAAGTTGAAGCCGGAGGTATTTTGGCACAGTGGGACCCTCATACAAGACCAATAATATCTGAATACGCAGGAAAGATTAAATTCGAAAATGTGGAAGAAGGAGTTACTGTAGAGAAGAAAATTGATGACGTTACAGGATTGTCAACTCTGGAAGTGATTGATGCGAAACAAAAAGTTGGTTCTTCTAAGGGTACTCGACCTCAAATAAAATTATTGAATGAAAAAAATGAAGAGGTTAAATTAATTAATTCTGATAGCCCAGTAAATGTTACCTTCCAAAAAGGTTATATTATTACTGTAAATGACAATCAAGATGTTGCTGTAGGAGATGTATTAGCAAGAATCCCACAAGAAGCATCAAAAACAAGAGATATTACTGGGGGCCTGCCAAGGGTAGCTGAATTATTTGAAGCTCGTTCACCAAAAGATGCTGGCGTATTAGCTGAAATGACTGGAACGGTATCCTTTGGTAAGGACACTAAAGGCAAGCAAAGACTAGTGATAACTTCTGAGGATGGGGAAGCTAAAGAATTTCTGATTCCTAAGGATAAGCATGTCACGGCTCACGATGGCCAGATAGTAAACAAAGGTGAAGTAATTGTTGATGGACCAGAAGATCCAGCAGATATTCTAGAGTTAAGAGGCCCTGAAGCATTAGCCAGATACATTATTGATGAGGTTCAAGAAGTTTATAAACTTCAAGGTGTGTTAATCAATGATAAACATATTGAAGTAATTGTTAGGCAAATGTTAAGAAGGGTAAGGATTACTAAAAAAGGCGATACTCACTTTATACCAGGAGAAGAAGTCGAGAGAGCTGAACTACTGAATGTTAATGAAGAGGTAATTGCTGAAAAGAAAAAACCCGCAGAATTTGAGTACGTCCTGAAGGGAATTACGAAAGCTTCACTGGCAACTGATTCNTTTATTTCTGCAGCTTCTTTCCAAGAAACTACAAGAGTTATAACTGAGGCGGCTATCCTTGGTAAGCGAGATGAGCTCAGAGGATTAAAAGAGAACGTGATAGTTGGAAGATTAATCCCAGCTGGTTCTGGTATGGCACATCATTTAAATAGAAAAGCGAAACTTGAAGCAAGTAAAATTGCTTCTAATGAGCCAGATGAGAAGTCGGCTGCGTTGGTGGAAGCTGAGGCTGCATTTGAAACTAATAATGATGAAAAAGCTGATGATACTGCGTTGAAAGTTAGTGAAGAAGATAAGGCAGAAGAAAAAGTTGATGATGCTAAGTAATTATCAATTTAAATTGACATTATGTTAGAAGCAAAATACAATTCTCGTCTTTTTATCGATTTTAAAAATTAAAAGTAATTAAATATTAAGGAAATTAGATGCCTACAATTAACCAATTAATTCGTAAACCTCGCAAGAGAGTTATTGAAAAGAGTAAAGTACCAGCATTGAATGCTTCTCCACAGAAAAGAGGCGTATGTACAAGGGTTTATACAACAACACCGAAGAAACCTAACTCAGCTCTAAGGAAAGTTGCAAAGGTAAAACTTACAACGGGTTATGAAGTAATTAGTTATATTGGTGGTGAAGGCCACAATTTACAGGAGCACTCTGTTGTATTACTAAGGGGTGGAAGGGTTAAGGATTTACCTGGTGTTCGTTACCATATGGTTAGAGGTAGTTTGGATACTGCAGGGGTAAATGACAGAAAACAAGCAAGATCAAAATATGGAGCTAAACGTCCAAAAGCAACTTAATTTAACAAGAGATTAAAAAATATGCCTAGAAGAAGAGAAGTCCCAAAAAGAGTAATACTTGACGACCCTAAGTTCTCAAGTCAGGAAGTTTCCAAATTCGTAAATGTAATTATGAGTAGTGGAAAAAAATCTGTGGCTGAAAGAATAATTTATGGAGCTTTTGACCAAATAAAAACAAAAAGCGGCAAAGATCCTTTAGAGACTTTTTCATTAGCATTAGAAAATATCCGTCCGGTTGTAGAAGTTAAAAGTAGACGAGTTGGTGGGGCGAATTATCAAGTGCCGGTAGAAGTTAGGCCATCAAGAAGATCAGCGTTGGCAATGCGTTGGCTTCGCGACGCAGCAAGAAATAGAGGAGAAAAATCAATGGGATTAAGGCTCGCAGCAGAAATTATGGAAGCCTCAGAAAATAAAGGTGCTGCAATGAAAAAAAGAGATGAAGTGCACAGAATGGCAGAAGCAAATAAAGCTTTCTCTCATTTCAGATTTTAGATTTTTAACTAATCAGATAAGGTAATAAAACAAAGTGGCTCGTAAAACTGAAATAAATAAATATAGAAATATAGGTATCAGCGCTCACATTGATGCAGGTAAAACAACTACTACAGAGCGTATTTTGCTTTATACAGGGGTTAATCATAAGATTGGTGAAGTCCATGATGGGGCTGCCACAATGGATTGGATGGAACAAGAGCAAGAAAGAGGTATAACGATTACTTCTGCAGCAACCACTTGCTTCTGGAGTGGAATGGCTAACCAGTTTGATCAACATAGAATTAACATTATTGATACCCCAGGACACGTTGATTTTACAATTGAAGTAGAAAGGTCAATGCGAGTTCTTGATGGTGCTTGCATGGTTTATTGCGCGGTAGGTGGTGTTCAACCTCAATCTGAAACTGTCTGGAGACAAGCAAATAAATACAAAGTGCCTAGAATGGCTTTTGTCAATAAAATGGACAGAGCAGGCGCTGATTTCTTTAAAGCTTATGATCAAATGAAATCCAGACTTAAAGCTAACCCAATTCCTATACAGGTTCCAATCGGGGCGGCTGAGACTTTTACAGGAGTTGTTGATCTTGTAAAAATGAAAGCCGTATTATGGGAAGAAGAAAATTTTGGTATAAAGTTTGAATATGCTGATATCCCTGATGACCTAAAAGATGTATGCCAGAAGTGGCATGACAATATGGTTGAAACTGCTGCAGAAGCCAACGAAGACTTAATGAATAAATATTTAGAAACTGGTGAGCTATCAGAAGAAGAAATTAAACTAGGGCTAAGAATTAGAACAATTTCAAATGAAATTGTACCAATGTTATGCGGCTCTGCTTTTAAAAACAAAGGTGTTCAGGCTATGTTGGATGCGGTAATTGAATTAATGCCTGCCCCTACCGATGTTCCTCCAATTCCGGGCGTTGATGAATCTGATAAGCCTATTGTAAGACATGCAAAAGATGATGAACCTTTTTCAGCACTTGCATTTAAGATAATGACTGACCCATTTGTTGGACAGTTAATATTTTTCCGAGCTTATTCAGGAGTAATTAAAGCTGGAGATACAATTTATAATCCTATTAAAGGCAAGAAGGAGAGGATTGGTAGAATTTTGCAAATGCATGCAAATAACCGTGATGAGATAAAAGAAATTTATGCTGGTGATATAGCTGCTGCAGTTGGCTTGAAAGACGTGACTACAGGCGATACTTTATGTACTGAAAAAAATGCAGTGATTCTGGAGCGTATGGTTTTTCCAGAACCCGTTATTCATGTCGCTGTTGAACCAAAAACTAAAGCTGACCAAGAAAAAATGGGCATTGCCCTTGGAAGACTTGCTCAAGAAGATCCGTCATTTAGGGTTAAAACTGATGAAGAAACTAATCAAACAATTATTTCTGGGATGGGAGAGTTACACCTCGAAATTTTAGTTGATAGGATGAAGCGAGAGTTTTCAGTTGAAGCTAATATCGGATCACCGCAGGTGGCTTATAGAGAAGCGATTAAAAAATCTGTTGAACAAGAAGGAAAATTTGTTAAACAATCCGGCGGTAAAGGTCAGTACGGTCACGTTTGGTTAAAAATTGAGCCGAATGAAACTGGAAAAGGATTTGAATTTGTTGATTCTATTAAAGGCGGCGCTGTGCCGAGAGAATTTATACCTGCTGTCAATAAAGGCCTTAAAGAAACTATTACAGCGGGGGTACTTGCTGGATATCCTATTGAAGATGTAAAGGTTACTTTATATGATGGCTCTTTTCATGACGTTGACTCAAACGAAAATGCGTTTAAAATGGCAGCTTCTTTTGCATTTAAGGATGGATGTAAAAAAGCCGACCCTGTTTTACTTGAACCAATGATGGCAGTTGAAGTAGAAACTCCTGAAGAGTACATGGGTGATGTTATGGGTGATTTATCATCTAGGAGAGGTATTGTTCAGGGCATGGAAGACAATGCAACTGGAAAAGTGATCAGATGTGAAGTACCGCTTGCAGAGATGTTTGGGTATTCTACAACTGTGAGATCACTATCTCAGGGAAGGGCAACATACTCAATGGAATTTAAACATTATTCAGAAGCACCAAGAAATATTGCCGAAGCGGTAATTAACAAAAATTAGAATTTAAAAAACTGTTTTATAAGGATAAGAGATTATGGCTAAGGATAAATTTGAGCGTAACAAACCCCATGTCAACGTTGGCACAATTGGCCACGTGGAT
>JGI26260J51721_1000671_pt1 | contig 15288 bp, 8 predicted proteins | sample SaaInlV_120m_DNA_4_FD_51721 | JGI IMG/M metagenome (IMG submission 51721)
GGTATTGAAGGTGTTGTCACTACCCGAACCGTTCTAGAAGGCGCTGTTTTTACTGCGCAAATACGGCTCGTGCAGGCCGGTTTCGATAACGAACGAGTCCGCCTTCGAATCGTTGATGGCGAGCGAGAAGTAGCCAGCCGTGAGGTCGTTCTCGCCCCCGGCAATGTGACACAGCGCTTCGAAATAGAACTAAGCCCCGAGCGTGAGGAAGCAATTGTCTATCAGCTCGAAGCTGAATTGGTTGATCGAGATTCGGTAAAAGAGGAGATTGTTAGCGAGAATAATCGCTATCAATTTCTGGTGGATAACTTNCCAAAACCCGCGCTCGACATCCTCTTTATCGAAGGCCATCCGCGNAATGAATATAAGTTTATTCAACGCGCTGTCAGAGGTGATAAGTCGCTGCGCCTAGCAACCTATTTACGCACGGGACCCGANAAATTCTATCGGCAAGGCATCGAATCACCAACCGAATTAAGCGATGGCTTTCCANGCGATCGCGAGGCGCTGTTCGACTACGAAGCAATTATTCTTGGCGACATAGAGCAAGAATTTTTCGATACNGAACAGCTGAAAATGCTTGATGAATTTGTTGGCGAACGCGGCGGAGGGCTGCTGCTTTCGGGGCGTGTCGACGAAGGGTTTATTGGTACGCCGCTGGCGGCGATTGCGCCGGTAAGTTTGGTCGAGGAAGCTCTTCTGCCGCAACCACTGCAGGGAGGGATTCGCCGCGGCGATCATCCTGCCGGCGCGCTCTTCAATCCGCAGCTGACAGCAGCGGGTCGCGTGTCGCCCTTGTTACGACTCGCTGCAGACGAGGCGGCAAACATCAATTTATGGGCGCAAATGCCGCCTCTGCAAGGTGTCTATGTTACCGGCCGTGTTAAGCCCGGTGCATCAGTGTTGCTCGAACACCCGAGTCTTGATTATCAAAATCAGCCATTGCCTGTTCTCGTTACGCAGCGCTATGGGTCTGGTAGAAGCATGAGCGTAGCCACTGCGAGCACTTGGCGCTGGCAGATGATGCTTCCTGTTGCTGATCAATCGCAAGAAAAATTATGGCGTCAGTTACTCAGATGGCTTGCGGTAAATGCGAAGGAGCGAATCACGCTTAGCTTCGATAGAGAGTTCTACAACGTGGGTGACACCGTGCGAGTCGAGGCAACCGTTCTTGATGCCGATTATCTCGCAGACAATGACGCAACCCTATGGATTCAACGCGAAGATCCTCTTGGGGATGTAAGCGACACGCCTATGCAGTGGCAACTCGAAGACGAAGGCGTTTATAGGGCCGAATTTCTTGCAAATAATGTCGGAGTCAACTCGCTGCTCGTCGATGTTGCTAGCGCAGCAGGTGAAGGGCGTGCTGAAAACTCGGAAGCTAACGCCTCGATTATCGTGACGCCATCGCTGCGTGAGTATTCTAACGCCGGCCTTGATGCAGGCATGCTTCAGCGTATTGCAGAAACGACCGGAGGTTATTACGCGTCAATCGACAACTCGTCATCAGTCGCTGCAGCTATTCGCAATACACCTAATGCGTATTCGAAAGAAGTCACAACCGATCTTTGGGACAGCCCCTGGCTTCTGGGTTTGCTTATTTTGATGCTCTGCCTCGATTGGACGCTGCGCCGCGGCAAGGGGCTATCGTGATGAATGGTTTTATGAAAACAATGGTTTTCTTTGCGCTGTCCGGATTGGTTGCAGCGAGTGTCAGCGCTCAAGAGAACGGCAGGCGAGAATTATTTGCGCAGTCGGCTGCCACCTCGAAATACGCGCTAATTATTAGCGGTGCGACCGTTGGCGCTGACAATGAAGCCAGATACCGTCNGTTGTCGGTTTCTCTGCATGACATCCTCGCGCGCGATTACGGCTATAGCAGTGCAGCGATAGAATTGCTTTTTGGCAATACATCTACGGATTCACGCGGGGATGCGATCGCTGACCGCGAAGGAATTAGTGCGAGCTTGGCAGACCTCAAAAATCGAATGAGTGCCGGCGACCAACTTGCCGTTTTCTTGCTTGGCCATGGCACCGGAACCGACGAAGAAGCCAAATTTAACCTCCGTGGCCCTGACCTAACCGGCGCAGAGTTCGCGCGTTTGTTTGATGCCTTTACTGAGCAAGACTTAATTTTTGTGAATACGACGAGTGCAAGCTATGGCTTTTCAACAGCACTCGCCCGCGAGATAGCAGGAGAGGGGCGCATCGTAGTCTCGGCAACGCGCTCGTCTTCCGAAAAATTTGATCCCTATTTTTCGCGTTACTTTATCGAGGGCTTGAGTGAGAGACGTGCCGATCGCGATAAGAACAGCCGCGTCTCCTTGCTCGAAGCGTTTAATTACGCAAAAAATAATGTCGAAGAATTTTATGAGGAATCGGGCAGGCTTGCAGCCGAACACGCGGGGCTAGACGACAATGGGGATGCCCTTTTTGCCCTCAGCCCAGCGCCTGGACAAGGTGATGGCAGCCTTGCCGAAATCGCCTTTATCGACGCGTCCGACGCAGGCGAAACCGGCTTGTCAGCGACCCGCTTGGCACTTAAGCGGCGAATGCAAACCCTAGAGCGCAGTGTTTTACTCCTGCGTGGCCGCAAAGCTGACTATCTAGAGGACGATTACTGGGCGCAGCTTGAAACATTGCTAGTCGACCTTGCTAAAACCACGGAGGAATTCACTCGTGAAGCGTCGGAATAAGACCTCTCCAAACTCGATGATGAGCGCGACCCTGAAGCGCGACGCGGGCAGTGCGCTAGTTGCGAAGCGGCTAATGGCTGCTGTCACGTTAGCAGCTGCACTCTTCGCCACGCCCGCTTGGGCACAAAATATAGACGAGGCGTTTTTAAGTGCGAGTTCTCCTCTGGCAAGGGGAGAGCAGCTTTTCCTTAGCGGCTCGTATGCTGCTGCAGGTGATGCGTTTTTACGCGCGCAGGGTCTCGATCGAGAAGAGGGTATCGTTGGTGCAAGTCGCGCGTTTGCCATGATAGGCGATAGGGCGCGGGCGATTGCGCTGTGCGAAGACGCGTTAAATAACTTGGCACCTGCCGATTTGCCTCTTGTCGCGGTTCAGTTAGCTGAACTGCGACTTGCGCAGGGTGAGTCTGCGCTCGCGCTCGACGTATTAGCCGATGTAAGCGAAGGGCTCGATCAGCCGCCACTGCGTGCCGTAGTGAAATACGGAGAGGCGCTGCAACTTGTTGGCCGTCGAGGTGAGGCCGCGGCGCAATTCCAGCGCGCGCTAGATCGTTATACCGATGGCCTTGTATTTTCGTCGCAGGACATCGGTATGGTGGCGCGCGCGAGTTGGCTGCTCGGCGAATTTCACGATGCCAATAGCCTCTTTAGCGAGGCTACGCGTCTCGATCCGAATAATCTCGAAGCACAGACACTTTGGGGTGATCTGTTCCTCGAAAAATTCAATGCAGCCGATGCGCAGCGCTCGTATGAAGACGTTCTCGCGGTGAATCCACGCTATCTGCCAGCGTTAACTGGTCTCGCGCGCGTCACCGGTGACAGGGGAGCGTTGGAGCGGGCGCTCGCCGTTAACCCGAGTTTCGTTCCCGCGCTCGAGACACAGGCGCAATTATTTTTCGTTAACGACTTCGAAGACGATGCGCTCGAGGCTATCGATCGAGCGCTTTCTTTAAACCCCGAGTCGCTCAAGAGTCTGAGCCTATTGGGTGCGAAGGCGGCACTCGAAGAACGAACTCAAGACTTTGCCGAAATTCGCGCGCGAGTCGATGCCTTCAGCCCGTCTAATCCACAATTCCTTGGCGACGTTGCCGACACCCTCGGACGGCAATATCGGTTTGTCGAGGCGGTTGCGTTAGCGCGTGAGGCGATCGCATCTGATCCTAACTACTGGCAAGGTTATACGCTGCTGGGCAGTAATCTTATCCGTCTAGGTGAGGAGGTCGAGGGACGCGAAAATTTGGAGATTGGTTTCGACAACGATCCGTTTAACGTGATGACGTCGAATATGCTGAAGGTATACGACACACTCGACAGCTACGTAACGGTAGAAAGTGAGCATTTTAAAGTCAATTTATCCGAGAAAGATGGACAAGTTCTCTGGCCGTATCTCGAGCCACTGCTTGAAGAGAGCTGGGATACGCTCACCGCAAAATACGGCTTTGAACCCGAAGGCCCGATACTTATTCAGGTGTTTGAAAATTCGCAAGACTTTGCTGTGCGCTCGGTTGGCCTTCCTGACATCGGTCCGCTTGTAGGTATTTGCTTCGGCAAAGTTATCACGCTTATTTCCCCCGACACGCTGTCGGCTAACTGGCAGGAGATCGTGTGGCATGAGTTTGCACACGTGGTGACGCTGCAGATGACCGGCAATAAGCTGCCACGCTGGCTGTCCGAGGGGATTTCAGTGTGGGAGGAACGAGAGGGCAGGCCCTATTGGGGCCGTAGCCAAGGCTTAGATCTGGTGCGGGCATGGGAACAAGATAAGCTGCTGCCATTCGCCGATCTAGACAAAGGCTTTAGTGGTGCGCAGAACAGCGCAGACCTTGGCTTTGCATACTTTCAGTCGTATTTGGTCATCGACTATATCGCCCGCGAATACGGTTTCGAGGGCCTCCGTTCGCTGGTAATGCAATACGACGAAATAAAAACCGATGCCGAGCGATTCGATGAGGCGTTTGCTGTTTCGTTGACAGAATTTGACGCAGGATTCCTGTCTTGGGTTGAGCAGCGTGTTTCCGAGATCGACGTCTATGTGCATAAAGAAGATGCGCCAGATGAAGGCGAGGGTCATGGGCATGGCGTGCGCGAGAATTCGAGTGCTATCTTAGCCGAACTGTATAACAACACCTCGCTTAAGCAGCACATGAGTGCGCGAATAGAGGCGAACCCCAAAGACTTTCAAGCCTATCTGCAAATGGGCATTGTCTTGTTTAAGGAGGAAGCCTACGCCGAGGCAAAAATCTATTTAGACACCGCCTATGCGATGCTGCCCGAATACACGGGTTATCCAAGTCCACCTCTCGTCCTNGCGCAAATTTACGAGAAGGAAGGCAACGAGGCNGCGCGCCTCGAGCAATTAAGGNTGCTCCTCGGCAATCAGCAGCATGACTACAACTCCGCGATTACACTGGCTGAAGCCGCGTTTGCGAGCAGCGACCTTAGCGGNGCCGGCTACTATATCGACAGGGCTATTCAGGTCGATCCCTATCGCCGCGAAGTACATGAGCTTAGAGCGCGCCTGGCTTCGTTGCAGAACGATACCGCAGCTGCCGTGGTTGAGAATGAGGTAATCGTTACCTTGGAGGTAGACGACCCCGTAGAGGCACGGACGAATCTTGCCGAGGCTTATCTCAACAACGGCGACACAGCGCTGGCAAAGCGGAATGTGCTCAGCGCATTAGAAATTGCGCCAAGCTATGCGCGCGCGCAAAAAATTCTTTTGCGGACCGTGGCTGTCGCGAACGAGAACGACGACTAGGCACTGAACAGACTCAGGTGAGTAAGGCGAGAGAAATTAGAGAAAAAGTAGAGAAAAATTAGAAAAACTTTAAAAAATTTAGAGAGAAGCTAAAGAAAAGCTAAAGAAAAATTGCCGAGAATTACGAAAGAGACTGGAGAAACAAGAGCGCAATGAAAAAGCCAATTCAGAAGCCGGCGTTACAAGCGAGAACGAGCCCAAAGCTTGCTCCTTCCTTGTGCGTTCTGATGGTTTTCTTTTTGGGTATCTCTATTTCTTATGCGCAGAATTTGCGATTCGATGAATTGGCGCCAGACGGCGAGGATCTGTCCGTCTACGGTGATGACATCACTGAGTTTCAATGGGTGCGGGGTCGCTATACGAACCATGGTGCAGGGCAAGGCGGCTTCGGTCGACGCCGTGGCGGTGGTTGGTGGGATACTGATTTCCCTGATTCGGATGAAAATTTTTTGCGCGGTGTGCAGCGCTACACGAACGTAGATACTAATCCCAAAAACTATACCTATGTTGAGTTAACGGATCCTCAGTTGTTCGAGAATATATTTCTCTACATGAACTGGAAGCGCGTGCCCATCGGCTATCCCATGAGTGGGCCTAATTTTAGCGCGCCCGAGGTCACGGCGCTGCGCGAATTTATGCTGCGAGGTGGATTCGTCTTGGTCGATGATTTTTGGGGACAGCCGCATCTCGACGATATGTTTGTCGAAATACGAAAAATTTTTCCTGAGCGCGAGATAACAAGGCTTGAGTCGGACCATGAGGTCTTTCATATTTTCTTCGATATCGATGAGGTTGCTCAAGTGCCTGGCCGCATGGTGACCTGGGATTACGGTGGATTCCTGAATAAAGACGATCCGCAGTATCCGCCAGCTGTTTACGCGGTACTCGATGACGATGGCAGAGTAATGCTTGCCGCCAACTACAACACCGACCTCGGTGATGGCTGGGAGCACACTTTTTACGCAGGCTACCCGACACAGTCGACAAACGATGCCTACAAGATTGGAATCAATTATTTGATTTACGCGTTTAGCCACTAAACAATGTGACACCGCCGCGCCGCATGCGAGCGCCGAATGAGAAATAGGACTCTTTGATGACAGAATTAGACCAGCAACAGGAAGGGGCAGAGATGCAAAGCAACGACTCTACTGAGACGGATATCTCAACAGTTGAGGCACCAGCGGGTGACGGAAAAGACGCGCTTGAAATTGAAACCCCAGACGATCTTGCGCTGGTACAGCGGATGCAAGAAGGGCATCAGCAGATTGTTGCCGAAATCCGCAAGGTAATTGTCGGCCAAGAGGCTGTCGTCGATGAACTACTCATTGCTCTGTTCTCAGGGGGACATTGCTTGGTAACCGGTGTGCCGGGTCTCGCTAAGACTCTCCTGATTAAGACCGTCGCCGACATTTTGCAGGTGAATTTTAGCCGAATCCAATTCACTCCGGACTTGATGCCTGCCGATGTTGTCGGTGCCGAGATAGTGGAAGAGAAAGACGGTAAACGCGGCCTCAATTTTGTAAAAGGGCCTATTTTCACGAACATCTTATTAGCCGATGAGATCAACCGCACACCGCCTAAAACCCAGTCGTCGCTACTCGAAGCGATGGAAGAGCGGCAAGTGACCGCAGCGGGGGTTACCTACCCCATGGCAAAACCGTTTTTCGTGCTTGCCACGCAGAACCCGATCGAGCTTGAGGGCACTTATCCATTGCCCGAGGCACAGCTCGACCGCTTTATGTTCAAAATCGAGCTTAAGTACCTTTCCGAAGCGGACGAGGTTGCGGTTGTGGCCAACACAACTCAGACACGAGACACCGCTCTTGCACACCCATTAAGCGGCGAGGATATCCTGGAGTTCCAGCGCATCGCACGACAGGTGCCGGCAGCCGAAGCGGTGATTCAGTATGCAGTAAGACTCGTGCATTCTTCTCGGCCACAGTCTGACTTGGCGCCGCAATTCATCAAAGACTGGGTTAGTTGGGGAGCGGGTATTCGCGCCTCACAGAATCTTATTCTCGCAGGCAAGGTGCGCGCGCTACTGCATGGCCGCTATAACGTTTCTTTTGGTGATGTTCGCGCACTGGCTCCGTCGGTACTTCGCCATCGCGTGTTACTCAATTTCCACGCAGAAGCAGAGCGCATTACTACCGACACAGTCATAGCGCGTTTGCTCGAAGAGGTACCAGAGCCGAGCTCTGGTCTGTAATCATTTACGCGGTCGCGAATGCCGTTCGTTAACTCACGCGACACAATAGACAAAACAGTAGTAGCCAGACCTGAAGCCTATGCCAAGCAACACAGACACAGACGCCTCTAAGTCTCGACCGGCCACCCAAGGGGCTGCGAATTTCTTGGATCCGAGTATTCTCGCCGGAATCGATAATCTCGAGCTAAGGGCACGCGTCGCGGTCGAGGGCTTTTTGTCGGGTTTACATCGCAGTCCGCACCGCGGCTTTAGCGTCGAATTCAATGACTATCGCCACTATCAGCGCGGTGATGATCTCCGTCACGTTGACTGGAAACTCTACGCTCGCAGCGACAAACTCTATATCAAGCAGTACGAAGACGAAACGAACACTCGCTGTATGATCGCGCTCGATACGAGTGCTTCGATGACCTACACCTCGGGTGGCATGAGTAAACTCGATTACGGCATTTGCGTTGCTTCGGCGCTTGCGTATTTTATTATGCGCCAGCGAGACGCGGTGGGTCTCATTACCTTCGATGATAAGTTACGCGAGTTTTTGCCTGCGCGCTGTCGGCAACCTCATCTCATGCATTTGTTGCGGCTACTAACGCAAGTGTCGCCCGGCGATCAGACCGACGCAGCGCGGCCGTTAGGTGACCTCGCTGCGACGCTGACCAAGAAGAGTCTCGTCCTGCTGATCTCTGATCTGCTGCAAGGCGAGGAGGAAACGATAGCAACGCTACGCAACCTCCGCGCGATGGGTCACGATGTGATCGTCCTGCATGTTATGGATGACGCGGAGCTTCACTTTACCTTCGACGAGTCGTCTGAATTTATCGATAGCGAAACACGCGAAGCGTTTATTACAACGCCAGCGTCGGTGCGCGATGCCTATCTAGAGAATGTGAATACCTATCTTGCCGAATGTAAAAAGCAATGCCAGAGAGCGGGAGTAGACTACTGCCTGCTCAATACCGCCGATCCGATCGACTCGGCGCTGTCGGCCTATTTAAGTAAGCGGGCGAGGGGATTCTAAATGGTGTTTTTAGCGCCCCTTTTTTTGTTTGGCCTGTTGGCTGCATTAATTCCGATCGCGATACATCTGATTAGGCGAGAACGTCCGCCTAAAGTTGTGTTTGGCTCTATACGCTTCCTTAAAAACACGCCGAAGAAGCTCATTCTTTTTCAGCATCTACAACAGTGGGCGTTGCTGTTACTGCGCGCGCTATTGATCAGCCTCTTAGTTTTTGCCTTCGCAAGACCCTTGCTTAATCAGTCTCTCGCCAAATTATTAGACGCCGACCCGCAGTCAGCGGTACTGGTTATCGATACAACACTAAGCATGCGCTACCGCGGCGTTTTCGCTGCGGCTCTAGCCGAAGCCAATGACTTTATGGATAATCTCGGGCCCGGGGATGAGGTCGCGATTGTGGTGCTAGGCGAACGTGCCACAGTGCTAACCGATTTTACCGATGAGCCGGCGGCGTTAAGACGCGCACTCGATTCGTTGACCGAACCTAGCTTCGGCGCATCGAGCATTCGTTCGGGCTTAGCACTGGCCGATGAAATGCTCGCTGCCGCCACCTTCGAGAATCGGTCAATTACATTGCTCTCGGATTTTCAAGCCACGGGCGCCGATGGGCTAGAAGGGAGTTGGAAGTTGGCGCCGGGCGTTGCTTTTACCCCAATAGATGTTGGCGTCGAAGAGACTCAAAACCTGACGGTAGTTGATGTACGCGTACCTGCGACATTAATTGATGGGATACAAGCCGACCCCGTGCTTGCTCGTATAAGGTCTTCAGGGTCGCTGCCAGTCGAACGCGCGCAGGTGAGTCTTCTAATCGATGGCGAGGTGATCGAGCGGGCGGCTGTTGAGCTTACGGATGTGTCGGAAAAGGTTGTCGAGTTTGCTTATATTCTGGAGGGGAGCGGCGAGCGGGCGATAGAGGTTCGCGTACAAGGAGATGATTTCATCGATGATAATTCCCGTTACGCTGCTGTGACTATCGAGCCAAAGGTCGATGTGTTAGTGGTTAACGGTGAGGCCTCGTCAGACTGGTTCGACGACGAAGCGCATTGGTTCGAGCTAGCGAGCGGTAGCGGGGTGGCTAGTCCATTCTCTGTGACAAGCACAGTCCCAAACCGGTTGACGCCGGAACTTATCCAAAGCGTGGAGGTAGTCGTTCTCCTAAATGTCAGTGATTTGGGTCTTCAACAATCGCGCGTGCTCGCCGACTTTGTGCGCGCCGGCGGTGGACTTCTCGTTGCGCCAGGCGATCAAACGAGTGCGGCTGGGAGCACGCTGGACTCGATTCTACCGGGTCGTCTAGTAGGAAGTCAGCGGCTGCGAATAGGTGACTATCGCATCATCGCCGACTTCGATCGCCGGCATCCGCTGTTTGCCAAATTGCCTGTCGAATGGTCATCGCGTTTCCAGCGCGTTTGGACTTTAGAGGCTAAAGAAGGTGCTGCGACACTGATGCGTTTTGATGATGCTTCGCCCGCGCTGCTTGATGCAAAAGTCGGCGCTGGCCGTGTATTGCTCACGGCGATGCCTTTGGATTCGGAATGGGGCGATTTTCCACTGCAGCCTCTCTATCTCCCTTTCGTTCACGAATCGCTCAATTACTTAGCAGCGCGCCCGAGCGAGCCGGCCAGCTATGTTATCGGCGACTCTGAGGTGGCCGACTTTACTGCCGTGGGTTTGACGAGGCTGGAGCGCGCAACGCGCTCGCAGTGGGTTGCTATTAATTCGGATACCGGCGAATCGGCGCTAGCGAGAGTGTCTGCCGAATCGATTTTTGATGCCGTGATCAATCCGGAGAATACAACGCTCGCCCCGCGCGAGGTCCGCACGGCGCAGCGCATGGTCGAATTAGAGTCGCCGCAGCGACTCTGGTGGTGGATACTCAGCCTAGTATTACTGCTGTTGCTTGCCGAGACGTTGATTTCGAATCGCACGTATCGCTAGCGTCTGTTCTTAGCTAACGGCGATGTTAGTCTCAAGCGGCTGGTGCTTCGCTTTCATCCGCAGCATTTTACGCAGCGCATCGGGGAGAGCGAGCATCGCAGGTGTGACGATTAACGTCAGTATTGTCGCGAACGACAGCCCGAACACGATAGCAGACGCAAGGCTAACCCACTGTGACGTAATCGGCCCGCCGACTTCGATTTCAGCGTTGATAAGATCGACAGAGACATGCATCGCCAGTGGCAGCAGCCCAAAGCCGGTCGTGAATGTCGTAAGAAAAACCGGCCGTAGGCGCTGGACGCCCGTCTGAACGATTATTTCTTCGAGTGTCCAATCGCCGTGCTTCGCTTTGAGATAATTAAACGTATCGATCAACACGATGTTGTTGTTCACGATAATCCCCGAGAGCGCCACAATACCGATGCCTGTGAGGATCACACTAAAGGTTTGGCCTGTAGTGAGGAGTCCTAGCAAAACTCCTGCTGTGGATAGCAAAACAGATGACAAGATGATCAACGCCTGATAATAGCTGTTGAACTGCGTCACGAGCAGTATCGCCATGAGTGCCATCGCCAGGCTGAACGCTTTACCTAGGAAGGCTGCCGAATTGGCTTGCTCTTCATTAGCGCCGCGGAATACCGCCGTTACGCCGCGCTGAGGAGGGTTCTCTTCGAGCCAGGCGTCTATTTCAATAAGCTTATTGCTAGCAACGATGCCCGGAGCAGGATTAGCACGGACATAAACAACGCGCGCGCCATCGACTCGTTGGATGCTGCTCACCGCGGGTTTGGCGACCCGAGTGACGAAACTGCTTATCGGAACAGGCCCATTGGCGGTTGCGATACGAATCGTATCCATCTGCTCGATACCCCGGTATTCGGCTGGGTAGCGAATGCGAATGTCGACTTCTTCTTCGCTGTCGTTAGGGCGGTAATCACCCATAAACACGCCGTTTGTCATGAGCTGAATCGCGGTGCCGATTTCTGCCATGCTTGCACCCATCATTGCAGCGCGTGCGCGGTCGACTTCGATTTCCCATTCGATGCCGGGCACCGGTGCAGTGTCATCGATATCGATAAGCCCAGTCATGTCGTTTTCCAGAAAATTGCGAATGCGCGCGGCTTCGGCGAAGAGAGGCTCCAGCTCTTCTCCCGACAGTTCAATCTGAATCTCTTTGCCCACGGGCGGGCCCTGCTCCAGAGAAACTACTTCCGCTCGTGCGCCGGGCAAGTTGGCGATAGCTTGACGGTAACGGTTTTCGACTTCGAAGCCGTCTAGCTCGCGTTCGCGGCGATCCACCATTTCGACGAATATATAGCCGATCAGGTCGGGTGCTGTTTGCTGGTCGCCGCCAAGCTGCTGTCCCGTGCCAGACTGCATGACGATACCTTTGAAATAGCCAACCTCGTAAATGCGTTCTTGTACACTAAGCATGACATCGCGCAGCTCGGCAGGCGAATAGTTACCGCGCGCAAAAACTTGAATTTGTGTCTGACTTGGCTCGACGCCGGTGAAAAACTCAACGCCCTTACCGTAGCGGCCATATGCCCAAACGATGGTGACGAGCGTGACGATGCTGAGGAGGAAAACAGTGATAGGGAGTTTCACCGCGACCTTAAGTGACTTCTCATAGAGCCGAGTAATACCTGTAGCGACTACGCGGCCATCGTCATTGCCGCCTTTGGCAAACGCCTTGGCAGCGGCCGAACCCTGGCCTATCAGCGCGCCGATAGTCGGTGCGAAGAGAAGTGCGTAAAACAACGATCCGATTAGCACGGCGAAAACAGTGATTGGCAAGTAGCTCATGAACTGGCCTGAGACGCCGGGCCAGAACATAATCGGTAGGAATGCCGCCAGTGTCGTTGCAGTCGATGCCATGATTGGCCAAAACATGCGATCTACTGCCGCTCTATAGGCCTCTAAGCTGTTGAGACCCTCTGCCATTTTTCTGTCGGCGTATTCGACCATTACGATGGCACCATCGATGAGCATGCCGAGTCCGAGCAGCAAACCAAAGATCACCATAAAGTTATAGGTGAATCCGAGGAGGCTGATGATGATAAATGCGAAGAAGAATGAGAACGGCACGGCGAGCGTGACGATAAGACCCGAGCGCACGCCGACCGAGGCGATAACAACGATCAGAACAAGCACCATGGCGGTGGCCATGTTGCCCTGCAGGCCTAGGTTCTGCTCTAACACGAGCGGCGCAGTGTTGTTGATATAAGACAAAGTGACTGAAGGTGGCAGGGTGGGGCGGATACGCTCGACGACTGCGTCGATCTGTTCCATAGACTCGACAAGGTTGGCGCCCTTACGCTTGTTGACGTTAAGCGAAATAGACGCAGACCCGTTGGAGTAGGAGTAGCGGGTGGCATCTTTAAATGTGCGGCGCACCTTGGCTATGTCGGCGACAGTGAGTACGCCTAGATCGGTTGACGCTAAGGGTAAATTGAACAGGTCTTCGGCATTTTCGATGAGCCCTGGCACCTTGACAGAGAAGCTGCCCTGACCGGTGTCGACTTGGCCCGCTGGGATTAGGCGGTTGTTATTCATGACCGTGCTGACTATCGCACTGTTCGGAATGCCGTAGGTTTCAAGTTTCCCCGGATCGATCTCAGCTTCGAGGAGTTCTTCGCGATTACCGACCATTACCGCTTCGAGAATCTGCGGTAAGATTTCGATTTCGCGCTGCAGTTGCTCGGCCACTCGCAGTAGGACGCGTTCGGGCACGCCTTGCCCACCGATCGCGATTTGTACAACGGGCAAGCCAGCAGCAGAGACCTCCTGCATGAGGGGCTCTTCGGTGTTGGCTGGGAATCTCGCCTTCGCTCTGTTCACCGCTTCACGAACATCGCTCAGGGCTGTCTTGGATTCGAAAGAGATATCGAATTCGGTAATAATCGTCGCCGCGTTCTCGCTCGAGAACGAACTGATCTGTGTAATGCCGTCGAGCGACTTGAGCTCTATCTCGGTCGGTTTCGCGAGCAGCCTCTCAGCATCTTCGGGCGAGATCCCCTCGTGAATAATCGTGGTGATGATTATCGGTACTTCGACGTCAGGATTTAACTCGACGGGAATCGAGAGATACGAGCCGAAGCCGGTAAGCATGATCGCCACAAAGATGCTCAGCGTCGTGCGCGAGCGCGATACAGCCGTATCGATATAATTTTTCATCTAGTCCGCCCAGAGTTCAGTGCTAAGGTGTTGGTACTCTTTATCGGTTTTTCGCTAAAACGTCGTTGTGCTGTCGACGCGCTGGCCAGGGAAAACGATTTCTTGGCCTATCGTGACAAGCGTCGTACTGCCGCTGAGTCCGGTTACCCAAACACCGGAATTCAAGCGATTGCTGCTGTCGCCAATAATATTGACGCGCTGAAACTGCACAACATTATTGCGATCGAGAATCTTCACGCCAATCTCACCGGTGTCGTCGAGTGTGAGGGCCGACGAGGGAATTTGGTGAGCACGCAAATCCTGTGCATCAACCAAGAGCTCGGCTGTAATACCTTCGCGAATACTCGTGTTGCTGTTATCGACTTCGACTTCGATGCGATAGCTGCGCGAGCTAGTGTCTGCAGCGCGAGCGAGGTAGGTAACATGTCCGCTAATGCGCATGCCGGTGCCGAGTTCGGCTTCGACCAGTGATCCTACTTCGAGGGCAGTGATATTTTGCTCAGGTACAAGTCCAACCAAGAGCATAGGACTGTCGTCGAGCACGGAGGCGCAGACTGCGCCAACATTGAGCAGGTCGCCTAATTCGACTGATCGCGTTTCGACCACACCGTCAAAAGGCGCGAGAATTTTTGTGCGCGCGAGTGCAAGTTCGGCACGACTCACCGCGGCTTCGGCAGCTGATACGGCAGCCTTTTGCTGCGCGACGATCACCTCTGATTGCAGACCGCGCTTTTGCAGATCCAGCGACGCTTTGTATTCGAACTGCGTTTGCTCGAGACGGCTTAGTGATTCGCTTAGGTTGGCGTCGCGGGCGTCGATTGCAAGTTCGCAGAGAACATCACCCTGAGAGACGCGTGCGCCACGAGCGACAGGCTCGCTGATTAATTTGCCCGGCTCCTCAGCCCTAACCATCACATGGCGGAACGCCTGTGTTCGGCCACGGATTCGAATCTGCTGCGTGTAGTCTTCCTCGCTTACCGCCAGCGTGCGCACGAGAGGTGTTTCAAGGCCTTCGCCGGCATTACTGCCCTCGGGGGCTGCAGTAACCACGACATCGGGCTTTGCTTCGCCGGCAGTACTGATGCCTTCGCGCGGAATAAGCATCCAGGCGACAACAGCGATAAAAATTACGATTGCTACTAGTTGCTGCTTTTTCAATTCAGCCTCCGATTGCTAAATTATTGATCTTGTCATCTCGTCGCAGGCCTCGTTGCTATCGTTTTAAACATCGCCTTGGCCACTTACTACGACTCGCTNTGAAAGCTAGATGAACTCNTTGATAGAACACAGGACGAAAATGTGCGCTGCGCTGCAGTATCACATTAATTAGGCCAAAGTTGGGACGGTTTGCCTAGGCAAAGTGTTACTTATTGTAACCCTATCGGTTGGTATTGCAACGCTTAAAAGCAATCAAAAACAGGGGATTGTGGCTCGGCAAAGCGTGTCAGGCATGCTAATTTCGCTCAGGTGATTTCGCAGCTAGAGCGCCTGCGTA
>JGI26260J51721_1000677_pt1 | contig 15201 bp, 3 predicted proteins | sample SaaInlV_120m_DNA_4_FD_51721 | JGI IMG/M metagenome (IMG submission 51721)
GAGTTACTAAAATTACAGAAGACGGTCTTGGTATTGATGATATCACTGGTACACCAATTGGTCGAGATAGCGCAGGTGCCGGAGCAATAGTATTGAACAAAACAGTACCAAACTCAGCACGTATTAGTCGTATTTTCCCGGCATACAATACCCAATTTACTACAAGTGAAAAGGCATTAATTGTTGAACAACTAACACTAAAAAATACATTTGGTTTAAGATTTGACAGTGATAACAGTGAATGGAAATTAGTAACTACAAACAATGTGGCGCCTGATTCAGTTAATTCTACTTCCAACTACAACACAACATATGCTGGCAATACAACTGGAAACAACTTAGACAACAGTTGGATTGTAAAAATTAGTTATAGTAGTGATAAATGGGTATTGGTTACTAGAAGGTTCCGNATTATATTTGGTAGNACTAAAGACGTTAGATTTTATAACCAAAATAGNAATGTAAAATTTGATTTTGAAACAAATAAACCAGCACGTGATAAGATACGTATCTTTAAAACAAACAGTCGTAGCAGTAATAGCCCGTATAGTTTAGGTAGTGACATCAACTTCTATGGATACAAATACTACAGCGAGCGTGACGGACATAGTGATGATCATAAAATTATTGCAACCATTAGTAGTTTAGACAACGACCTTTATCCAGACAACCCATTATCATTTCAAGAGTTAGTGGGAGCAGATACAGTAGATACAAAAACAGTTACTGAATACGGATTCGACTACACAGTTATCGATCCAAACGCCAACAGTGGCGCACTAAGTGGACGCAAAGATCTAGTATTCCAGTGGAAACGAATTGCTGATAGTGAGCAACGAATTGATCCAAGTATCAGTAATATTATTGATACATTTGTGTTAACAAACACATATGATTTATCTTATAGAAATTGGTTAAGTAATGACAGAACTGAAGACGGTTTACCAAAGCCACCAACCAGTGATGAATTAAAAACACAGTTTTCTAGTATTGAAAATAAAAAAAGCATCAGTGATAGTTTAATATATCGCAGTGCCAAATACAAACCATTGTTTGGTGATACTGCTGACACCAGCTTACAAGCAACATTCCGTGTTGTTAAAGTTGCTGGAACAACCTTAACTGATACAGAAATTAAAAACCGAGTACTTGATGCTATTACGCAATTCTTTAATGTAGACAATTGGGAGTTTGGTGAAACATTCTTCTTTACTGAATTGAGTGCATATGTACACAACCAGTTACTGGGTATAATGAGTAGTATTGTTATTGTTCCAATACAAGAAGACAGTGCATTTGGTAATTTATTTCAGGTAACACCAAACAGTGATGAAGTCTTTATACCTGATATCGACTTAAATAGTATTCAGATAGTTACCAGTTTTACTGGTGCAAATTTAAGAACAAGTACAGCGGCTTAAGGAAAAATAAATGTCAAAATATCCAGCACATCCTAAAAAATTGCAAAACTTTACACAAAGTGGTGAAGATCAAATTTTTGTTGGCAAGAGAAATGTTACAGATTTTTTACCTGGTATCTTACAAACAGATACCAACAAAAGATTTTTAAGTACTACACTTGATCAGTTATTAAGCAGTGGTAGTACTGAAACATTAGATACATATTGGGGGCGTGTTAAAGGAAAAGATTATAAACCTGGAAAGGATTTATTTAATCCTGAATCATCATCACAAAGATTAAACCATCAGTTAGCACCTGGTATTAGTCACAAAGATGGGGTGGCTACTGATGAAGCATTGTCATACAATAGCATACTAAATTTATTTAAAACTGTTGGCAGTGATACTGCACATGTTGACCAACTGGCTAATGAAGCTGGCTATACACTAGACATACCAATTAATGTTGACATGTTTATTAATCACACTAACTATTATTGGTTGATGGAAGATATTCCACCATGTGTAATTGCGCCGACCATTGATGATGTCATTGAAATTGATAGTATTACACGTTTAAGTAACTATACAACACCAACACTGTCAAACGGTAAAACACTTGAGCTAGTAAACGGTATGCGAGTTATCTTTACACCAGCTGATACCACTATCTTTACACAAACAGACGGCAGCAACAAAATCTTCCCAACTAACATCCGTGGTGCAAAATTTGTAGAAGTATTCCAAAACGGTGTTCTTTTGGATCCAGGCCCACAGTCAGGCGCACCAGCTGGAATGCATTTTCCAATTGGCGGTGTGTCTGCTGATTATATATACGTACCAGCGCCAGTTGGTGGCGGCCCAAGCTACGTATCAATTCCACTTGCAGGAGCAGTACAAGTAGGCGATGTGATTGAAATAAGAAGTTATTTTACTTACAGTGCCAGCGGTGATTATAAACCATCTGCCACCTACTGGGTGGAAGGTGTTGGTACACCAAATATTAAATTGGTTGAGCACATTGATGCAAACGATAAAATACAATTTTTCCATGTGCAACCATATACCCCACGTCTTCCAAGTGATTGGGATTTAGACAGTTGGGATAGCAACTTATGGGATTATAGTAACTATAAGAATCCTGAAAAGGAATACGTAGTTGCAGATCGTAGTAGTGTTGACAAAAACGCATGGGCACGAGCCAATCAATGGTATAGTATATATGCAATCCGCAACACAGTAGATTATAATGATTTAGTAATTACTGATTTTAACACAACCGCAAATCGCGGCCAGCGTCCAATTATTTGTTGGGAAAATAACCTAGAATTAATCAATAGTGGACAGCGATTAATTAGAAATGTAAATCATGTCACTGTAGATATTGACCCCAGTGTCAGTATAATCGGACAACCAACATACACAAATGCACTTGTTGGCTTGGCCAATGATGACTATGTATTGGTGTTAAATGGCGGTTCGTACAGTAACGGAATATATCAAGTAAGTGGTGTAGATACTAGTATTACATTTACTCAAGTAAATGCGCCCAATAGTTACACTACACTGGACAAGGTACTTGTACTTCATGGACCTGATTTAGCTGGTACTGATACTGGATATCCAGGCATTGAACTATATTGGGACGGTAGTAATTGGATTAATGGTCAGCAAAAACAAAGCCGTGGCGATTATCCACTATTCGAACTGTATGATGAAGTTGGCGAAAAATTAAGTACATATCAAAATAACGATTATGCAGGTGATAAGTTTTTTGGATATGAAGAGAATACTGCTGGCATAGTAGATCCTGAACTAGGATTTGCTCCCAAGTATAATACACAAAATAACAATAATGACATTAACTTCTTCTTCAATCTAAATGTAAAACGTTACCAGACTGATTTAGGTGATCCAGCAGCCAGAGATATTACAGGTTATTATTTTGCAAAAGATATTGTAAATCTTTCTTATCTTAACGGCTGGAGTCAGATACGTGACAATCAAAGAACGCCACTAATTAAAACACACATTGCAACAGCAGATGAGATTGTAAAATTTACACTTGCTAGTGATCAACTGGAACTTAATCCAGTATTTTGGGTAGAGACAACTGATTTATCAGGGGCAACTGGATATAGAATCAGTAACGAAATGATTCATGACACAGTTGAGTATGGTGAAACTGATCCAGATTTAATTTTACAGACTGGAGTTGATTATACGTTTAAACTATTAATACCAAAAGCAAATCAAAATTTTAGAGTAACTAATCCATATGGTGTTCTTGATCCTAATATTAGTATTACTACCACTGGTAATAACATGGTTGTTACATTTGGTGCCAATTATGCATATACTACAGCTTATTATATGAGTGAAGACTCTTATGCGGCATACGGTGGTGTTGGTTATTTGACAAGTGGTGGTGCAGTTGCCACACCAAAATTTGCTGGACGTATTTTTATAAACAACAATAATCACAAGCAAGTACATTTACTTAAAAACGGAAACGTTATTAAAGAAACTACAGACTATACTATTTCTGGAACAACAGTTACAATGACATCGCCAGCAAACAAGGACGATGTATATGAAATTGAATACATAGTCAATACTAAAAATATTGATACCAATCAACATGTATTTGATACTGCACCAGTATTCAAGTATAATCCCAATAATGAAACACTTAGTTCGATTAGTTTTAGTAATATATTACATCACTATAGTGACCAAGCAATGCGTACAGTTGGATTTACTGGAGATATTTTTGGTGAAAACAACTTACACAAAATTTCAAATACACTAAACAGTGGCGGAACTATACGACAGCAGGTTGCTAGTCCAACAAAAGTTAGTTATTTGTTAAACAATCCATACACTAATCCCATTAACGGATTACGTAAAACTGGTAACGATTATTATAACTTTAAAGAATACTTTAAGACAAAAGTAAAACAAATATGGAATACAAGTTTATCAACAGATACGATTCGAGATATTGTTGATAAAGCCCTAACTGAAATTAACATTGGTAAAAATACTACATTTAATTACAGCAAGAGTGATATGGTGTATTANAATAGTGAACGTACACAGACTATAAACATTACTAATGCAACTACTATATTCTACACAGATAATACCAGTAACATGTTTAATGATAGTCATAACCATGTTTATGTGTATATCAAGGATTACAACGGTAGCGAGTATGTTTGGCGTCCATTACAGCGAGATATTGATTATACTATTAATATTGATGAGCTTTCATTAACAACTGCGGCTGTTCTTGACAGTAGTTCAACACCTGCACAATTGGAAATACGTTGGTATGACTTTAATAATTATAGTTATATTCCACCAAGCACAGTTAAACTTGGGTTGATTAAACCATACACTGTTGAAGTAGTTAATGGCAAACTATTAAACCATGATGGAAGTGTACATGTTTGTGATGGTACTGAATTTTACAATACAGCAGATACTAACTTTGATATTGTGTCTGCATGCTTATTGGAACTAGAAACAAGAATTGTAGCTGGTCTAATTGATAAACACTATATTATACAGCAACAACTTATGGATATTTTGCCAAATGCAAATCGCACTACTAGTAATAGTTGGGCCGATATGGCTGATATACTGGACGATTGGTACAACTCATACGCTACTAAAAACAACTTGGTAGGATTTAATAGTGCTTCATATTATGATGTTAGCGATGAGTTTACCTGGAACTACAGTAGCGTTGGACCTAAGATTGGCAGCTGGAAAGGGATATACTCTTACTACTTTGGTACAGATCGACCAGACACACACCCATGGAGAATGCTTGGACATCATCGTAAGCCAAGTTGGTGGGATACAAATTACAGTTGGACTGATCCAACCAAACGTGCTGCACTTATTGCAAGTTTAAAAATTGGTGAAATTGGAGATCCGTCCTTGGCTAATAGATATACTGATGTATTGGTTAATCGCTCAGCATATGATTGGGATAATAATACACTGGTTACTACTGGCGGCACGATAAATGGACCAGTTACAGCAGGCGTTGTGCCTACCCCAACAGCTATTGAGCAAGCAAAAAACTTCCAGTTTAATGACTGGGGACCGATTGAAAATAGTTGGAGATCAACAAGTTTATTTACTTTTGCTTTAGCTGAAGCAGCATTGTTGTTTAAACCATTCCGTGTTTTTGAAAACTTTTACAAACTAAATCATGTTAGTACAATTGAAACTATCAATACTAAACATGCTCAGCGAGTAATAGACACACCGAGATTTAGAAGCAATTTAAAAAATACATCAATGCATCAACAGTCTGTAGACAAAAGAACAATTATAAATGTAGTTGTAGATACTTCAGGATCTGGCTATAATAATAGTACTACAATAGACGCCAACAATACTAAATTTGGTGATAGTAAGTTCACAGTTAGAGTGGCCGGCGGAGAAGTCAAAGCAATTGGTGTTGCAAAGTCAGTTGCAGGATACTCAGATAATGTATCTCTTAGTATATCAGGACCAATTGGAGCNAGNGGNGCAACTGCTAGTGGGTTTACTGATATTATTAATCCAGTAATACCTGGACTAAACAGTATAGTGGTTGAATGGGCTAGTAACTATAATATTACACCAGATGATCTTATTGAAAGTTTTGGAAATTTACAAAGTGAATTGATGATACCAGTTGGTGGATATACTGATAAAAATATTATTTCTGTACTACTGGATAGTAGTTATCAGAAAGGTCCAGTAGAAATACCAAAGCAAGACTATAGTATTGTATTAACTAAAAGTTCACCTATCAAGAATGTATTTTATTCTGGACTTAAGATTACTAAAGGTGATTTTGGATATAGTGTAACTGGTTTTGATACAACAAACAGAACCTTTACTGTGTATCCTGTTAGCGAAGGTGGTCACGTAAGCAAAATAGATATTGGGAATTTAGATGTTAAACGATTCCACAAATACAGAAACAACACTGTAAAATATACATATGGGCATACTTTTCTTAAACGTCAAGACTTGTTTAACTTTATACTTGGACTTGGTGAATATTATCAAACGCAAGGATTTGAAGCTGAAGCTCGTTGGTTGCAAGATGCTCGCACTGCAATGGAATGGAGCCTCAGTGAGTCACCAAGCCCATTATATATCAACGGAGTACTAAACACACTAGAGTTTACCCAAGGGTCAGTGGGGTATGTAGACTATATAGGCTATAGTTATGATGGTACTTCTAATATTATTAACAGTGACAACAAGCAGATTAAACCAAGTCAGATGCTGGTATTGCGTAACGATACAACTACTGAATTTAGTTTAAAGGATACTACAAAAGAGATGTTTGGTCTTAATGTAAGTGTTGTTGAATACGAACATATTATTACATTAAACAACCTTAGCCAGTTTAGTGATATTACATATGATCCAGTAACTGGTATTTCACATACACGCATTAAACTAGAAGGCGAGCGTACACGTAACTGGAATGGGCGTATTGAAGCACCAGGATATTTGGTTAAATCAGATGGTATTATGAGCAACTTGGAAACAAGTGTTCGTGAAGTTGAACGTGATAACATCAACAGTGATAGTAAAACATTAAACCTATCTACTAGACAGACTGCAAGATTTAATACTGGGTACATTGAGGGAAGTTATCTAAGCAATACATTTATTGAAGACAACGCTGGATACAACTTTGGCAAAGGATTACGTAAAATGAAAGGCACAACTGTTGCAGTTGATGCATTTATGCGTAATCAAAACTTATTTGGAACTACCCAAAGTTATGATATATATGAAGAGTGGATGGTAAGACTGGGCGATTATGGCGATACTCAAAAGCGTAACCCAATTGAAATACAACTTGATAGCAACTTACTTAAAACTAACCCACAGGCAATACGCTTTAATGAAAATTACGTCAGTGACAATGCTGGCGACCTTATAATAGATTATCACAGTGGTAGTACTACCCTTATTACTGGCGATTTAACTAAGCCTTTTGACGTATTACCTCCGGAGTATAACAATACCAGTAGTATTAGTGTAAGTGAAAAGTTTAAATCACATTTGCCATTAGCGGGATTGCCACTGGCAAGTGAAGCTGAACACAAATTAAAAAGCATTGACGATATTGGAAGTGCATACAGTATCCTGGAAGATTATGCTACCTTACCAAATTGGAGTGCAGTTGTTGCATACAAAACTGGAGATATGGTACGCAAGGATGGTAAAGTATACCAGTTAAATATTGCAACCACAGGACTAAGCAGTATAAGTGACACAATTATATTACGTGGTAGCACATTATATCCAAGTGTGCCTAGTGGTGAAACTCTAATAATTGACGGTACTACAATTACAATCAGTAAAACAAGTACCACTACTGCATATGATGTTATCAATGTGGATGGTACAATTAATAATCCAACAGCACCCAACAATAGTACACTTATTATTGACGGGTCAACTATAGTTTTAGATAAAACTATAACCACAACAAACTATGCACCTATTGTAGTAACTGGAACTGTAGGCAATCCTACAGTCACAGGTAATGTAGGCGAAGGCCTACTAATAGATGGTACATTTGTTGACCTTGTACAGAATACTAGCATTACCACTAATATTAGTGCATTGAGTGCATTAGAACAAGGATTTTCACCAGCGTTTGTTACTAGTGCTAGTGAAAATACTGTAGCAGTTGCTAGAATTAATGCACTGGAAGACTTGCGTGTTGCATACACTGCAATTGAAGGCGGAAGTGCGTGGACCACATGGATTGGAAACTACTACACTGGCACATTTGCTAATAGTGGATTAAACATACCATATTTGTCTACTGAATTAAGCGGTGCAAATGCTGGGTACAGTGCAGAGATAACAACATTATTGCAAAATGATGTAGATATTGTTAATGCATGTACAAACCAAAGTTACACCACTGGCAGTTTACCAACAAATAGTGACAGAACTACATCAGTAAATGCACTGGCAACTGGTACATATATAGATGACTTTGCTACATTTGTAAAAATTGGTGGAAGTATACTAACCGGTTCAACAGTCGCTACAGTGAATACTACAGTGCCACGTATTTTTGATATTGATGACTTAATAAGTGAGATCCAAAGCTCACTAACAAGTGCTGGTAATTCTACTATTACACCAAGTAAAAATGCTACTAATCAGTTGGTAATTACAAAAACTGCAAGTGCTGGAGACTCAAGTTTAACAATTGGTAGTGCGGGCAGTAATACTGAAGTAGGATTTAGTACTAATAGTCAAGTATATAATTCACAAACAAGCACAGTGGTATCAGGCGGTACTCTTAATCTTAATGAAATTATACAAGAAATTAATGAAGCATCTTTAAGTGGTGTTAGTGCATCCGCAAATGGAACACAACTACGTATACAAAGTGTAAATCAAACCATAACTATTGGTTCAGGCACTGCCAATGGTAACGTTGGTATCGGAGTTGGTACTACTAATGCNACAACAACAGTTACTACATCACCAACAGATTCACAAATTTANGATATTGTTGATCAAATTAACAGTGCATCTATTAGTGGTATAACAGCAGCTAATGTTAACAATAATTTGGTGTTAAACAGTACAAATGATACACTTGTTATAGGCTCTGGTACAGCAAACGTCAGTGTGGGCATAAGTGCAGGTACAATAACTGCATCAACCACAGTTACAAATACATTTAGTGCTAGTGATTGGAATCAGATTGAAGACCCTGCAAATGCCAAATTAAGTACTTGGGTATTAGACAACATTGGAATTACAACCACTGACTACAGTAGATCTGCAGGATATAATGTATACCAAACATTTGATTATGATTTTGAAATTACAGAAATTTGTGCAGGTAATGAGACTGGTGATGACGCACTGATTAAAACTTCAGTAGATCACAATTTGTCAAGTGGTGATTATGTAGTTATAATCAACAGTACAAGCACACCAAGTGTTGACGGTATACATCAAGTTACACGAGTAGATGATTCAAATCACTTCTATATTGACAAGTATATTGAATCATTGGGCAAAGGTGGAAAACTTTTAGCACTACGCCCTACTAAATTTAACAACAACACAGAATTAACAAACACATTAACAAATTCCAAATACTATAACAACCTTAAAGGTTGGCGTGTGGGTATGTTAGCATATGTTGACAATGTTATTACTAACGGTATTAGTACTAACCTTGGTGCAGTTTATCAGACAGTTCAAGGAACTAACGGTATTGAATTTAAAAAGATAAGAGATCAAGCAAAGCGTACAGACAACAGTATGATCAAAAATGCAATTTTGTATAATACACATACGCAACAAACTGTACAAACATTTGAAGTATTCCATCCACTGGCTGGCATTATTCCAGGTGTGGTTGATACTGAGTTATCGTATAAGTTAAATTTTGACACAGCTAACTATACCAACACAACTGATAGCACGTACTCAATTACAGATTCAAATTATTGGGACGAACAGCATATTGGAGAAACATGGTGGGATATAAGTAACGCAGTATATTATGATTATGAGCAAGGTGATCTTGTTTATAAACAAAGCTGGTGGGCAACATTATTCCCAACTAGTAGTATTGATATATACGAATGGACCAAGAGTACAGTTACACCAGATGAATATGAAGCTGAAGTTCGTGCTGGTACTGTTGTTGACGGCATACAGTTAAGTGGCACTCCATATATACGTGATGGCGAATACGGCGAAGCAGTATACTACTGGACTGAACTTACTGAATATAATATTTCCAGTGAACAAGAAGAAACATTTTACTACTTCTGGGTCAAAAACAAAACAACAAAAACTGGAGATAATCGTCAGTTTACAACAACTCAATTGACTAATATACTTAGTGATCCTAGTACGTTTGGATACAACTGGATTGCATCATCTGGCAGTAGCACAAACCAGGATCAAGAAAATAGTATACTAGTAAGTAACTTGGAAACATTTATCAACAATGGCGAAAGTGCTTTACAATTAAACTTTGCTAATTCAGATATTGACTTACATCGTGAATATGTGTTGCTGGCAGAAAATGACCCAGCTACAGTAATTCCAGAGTGGCTACACATGGGCTTACGTGATAGTATTGCTAGTTTTGATAAAACTTCAGTAACTGAACCATACGCCGTGTGGAATGCTTCTGCATCATATACACAGGGTGAATTAGTACAAGCATCAGACGGTACCTTCCATCGTGCATCAACTTCTAATGTTAACAATGATCCTGTTACTGATTCAGCTAATACATGGAGTCAGATATATGTTAGTAAAATCAATCCTGACACAACTGATATAGATATAAACCAAGCAACTGTTGAGATACCTCAACCAAATCCAGTACCGGACAGTAATTTACATCCACTGGCACAGTATGGTAGTATGATACGTCCAAGACAAAGTTGGATCAAGTATTTGCCGGAAGCTAGACGGGTATTGGTTGATAAANTAAACAGACAGTTATTAAAAATTAACTTGATTGACACAGTTANAAATTGGGATAAGGTTTTAAACTCAACAATTGTTAGTGGACAGCACAGTTATAAAATTAATGACTATTGGTCGTACACTGACTGGATGGTAGATGGGTTTATTATTGGACAAGATACTGATCGAACAGTTACCCTACGCAGTGAACTTGCACTTACTCCTGGTATTGCAGGAGAGACAGCACGTGTCTTAAAGAGTTCACCAAATGAACAAGTAAGAAGACAGCAGATATTTAAATACAGTGGAACAACATGGGAACTGCAATTTAAAGAAAAAGCAACTATACAGTTTAAAACTTTATTGTGGGATTATAATAAAGAAGATTTTGGTTGGGATACTGGCAATTGGGACTTTACATTGTGGGATCACGATCCAGGTGCGATGTTGGGAGAAATACTGGATACGCTAAGATTTGATATTTTTGTAGGACAATATCAGCCATTATATGCTGATATGTGGTTTACAATGCTAAATTATGTAAACAGTGAGCAGAATAATCTTGACTGGGCGTTTAAATCAACGTATATTAAAGCAGTGATTAAACACAACTTAGATAAAAATACCAAACTGTTTGAACTTGATAGAATAGACGATGTAATTGATTACATAAATGATATTAAGCCGTTCCATACTAAAATGCGTAACCTGTATACCCAGCGTGATCATCTAGATCAGTTTAAAGTTACAGCACAAGAGATTATGTATGGAATTAACATTACAGAAAAATTAGATGCCCATGCAAACACTGGATTTGATGGCGTATTATTGGAAGGCGGTTCAAACTGGGCAATTGGCACAAATACTGATACTAGTTTGTTTACAACACAAGAAACAGCAAGTGGTGCAGACATAAGTAATACTACAATAACAGTGGATGCTAGTAATATTAGTATTGATGGTAGTGATAGTGAGTTTACTGACATATACGCAACTCACGGGTTCCTACAACCACAGTATGCAGGACATGGCACAGAACTATATCCAGCACAATTTGATGAAGCACTAGAGCTTCGTGTTACAACAAATGTTACTGGTAGTACTGAAGATGCAAATAGTAAACGATTCAGAATGTTTATGGACAGTAACCGTGAAACTGAAGCAGTGGTAATTAATGTTAACACTACACTAAGTGGCGACATTACACTTACTGACACTTCGATTCCAGTAACAAGTGGATCAGTGTTGTACAATGCAACACCAGATCAACTGGGTGTGATATGGATTGGAAATGAGCGTATTACATATACGCATATTGATAACGACACGCTAATAAATTGTACTCGAGGTACAGGTGGCACATGTAGTACAGCGCACAGTAATGGTGATACTGTATACGAATCAGGCCCTACAGTACGTATACCAGCACTAGACGAGCTTCAGGATTACGGTCAGCAACTACTGCCAGCATTTAATGACTTTGGTAAAAGCATAACCGATGCAACTAGTACTAGTAGTGAAGCCAAGTTTGTATATGACAACGGATAAAATACTAAGATTATAAAACGTATAAATAAGTATAATAGGAAATTAAGAACATGCATCAGTTACAAGAAATTGAAAAAACAGGGTTAGGCGTTATGGGCCACATTAAGATTCAGGATCCTGAATCTGGTGAGGTATTTGTAGATAAACGTAATGCTATTAACTATGAAAATATGAGTGTTGCTATTGCGCATCTGTTATCTAATTTAACAGACGGTGATGGTACAACAGGAAACGCATACCATGTTTTAAACATGGGCTTTGGTAATGGTGGTGTTAATGTTGATGCTACTGGCGTAGTAACTTATCAAGCAACAAATACAAATAGTGCTACTGGACAATTGTATAACGAAACATATAGCAAAGGCGTTGCAAATACAGCAAGCGCAGATGCTGACAATCATATGGTTGTGTTACACACCGGCGGTAATACTTATAGTGATATTGTTATCACTTGTACACTTGGCTACAATGAGCCAGCTGGTCAGGACGCATTAGATAATGCTGCTAACTTGACTGGAAATTACATTTTTGATGAATTAGGGTTAAAGACTCCAGGAGGCGTGCATTTAACTCACGTTATTTTCCATCCTGTACAGAAGAGTGCAAACCGTAAAATTCAAATCATATATACAATTAGAATTACAGCAGGATCATAAGACATGGCATATACAGTAGATTATACAGACGGAACAAAAACAGCAATCCTTGTCAATGACGGAACAGTAGACACAACCACTGACCTCAAGTTAATTGGTAAAAACTACAGCCGTTACGGTGAAGTTGTAGCAGAAGACTTTTTACATCTGCTAGAAAACTTTGCTGGGGGAACAGCGCCAAACCGGCCAAGTGAGGGCCAGCTTTGGTATGATAGTACAAATAATTGTATGAAATATTTTGACGATACACAAGGAAACAGCGGCAACTGGAAAGGTGTCGGTAGTATGACAGTACAAAGTGCTGCACCAAACGGTGTTGGCGAAACAGACGGTCATATGTGGTTAGACAGTGATAACGGTCAGCTTTATATGTATTATAACGGTGCATGGCAAACAGTTAGTAGTCCACTAGGCACAACACAGTTTGTTGCACGTACTAGAATTGATACAGCAAATGCAAGTCATAGCACATTAGAAATGATTGTTAACGGTGAAATTGTTTCAATTGTTAGTAGTGATGCGGCAGATTGGGCACCAAACACAGCCGGTGCAACAGCTGAGTACTTGGAGAATGGAACTACATTACTTAATACACAGTTTCCAACATTAAAGCAAGGTATTAACATGAACAACGGTTCAAGTTACTTGTTTAATGGTACTGCTACTTCAGCACAGTATGCTGACCTTGCAGAACGTTATGAAGCAGATCAACCAATTGCATACGGTACAGTTGTAGACTTGGGTGGCGAAAAAGAAGTAACCACCAGTAGTACTGAATGTTCAAGCGCAGTATTTGGAGTTGTATCAACTAATCCAGGACTTATGCTAAATTCAAATGCAGGAACAGATGATACACATCCGTACATTGCACTTGCAGGTCGAGTACCATGCAAAGTAATAGGAACAACCAACAAAGGAGACAGACTAGTCACTTCAAGTACCCCAGGTCATGCCAGAGCAGTTAGTGATGGCGAAGATTGTACATACCAGCACATAATTGGTAGAGCCCTTGATGCTAAAATAAATCAAGAGCCAGGGTTAATTGAAATTGTAGTAGGAGTCAAGTAAAGTGGCAGTTAGCATCGGTCAGGTAATTGAAGCATCACAGTATAATGCTCTTGCAGATTTATGCAATAAGTGTTTTGCTGATGTTTATACCGGACGAGCATATGATGCAACATTTAGTGGCGGTAATATTGATAATGCCGCAGACTGTAATGCAATTTTTTCAATACATGAAACTGACCATCCATCAGTAAGCCCAGGCATTGGTCCTTTCTCATTTACTTCAAATGTAGAATCAACAGATTTTATTGTGGTAGTGATTGGATATGAAACCAAAGTTGGCAGTGGCTATACTATTGATTATAGTGCTAATACTATTACATTTACTACAGCCGTTCCAGCAGCAACAAGAGTGGTAGTTTTTAATCGCACTTCACATAGGTTTGGTTACGGTAACAGTGCAGTAATTAATAATTTAGCAGCGGGTACACTGGTTGAAAGCGTACACACCAATAGTTTAATCGATCGCACTAATGCTTCATTGACACATGTGGGCGATACTACCCAAATTACCAATGTTGCAACTGGTCAAAGTATTACAGCAAATGACGGTAACACGATCGAAACTCTTATTAACACTAATTTATTTCAAAATAATGTTCATCTATCAGTGGGATCAACTGAAGCTAGTGAATTAAATTCTGCTAATTTTGTAAGATCAACTGATTGGACTACCAGACTAGAAGGAATTTTTGCATACACATTCTCTAGTTATAGTGAAGCCAGATACTTCTTCAACAGTGGCGGACAAATAAGATTTAGTTTAGATATGACAGGCAATGCTTCAAACAATGGATATCTAAATTGGAATAGTATTTGCGAACAGTTAGGTACAGTTCGTATGAATCATGATAATACATTACAAAGTGGTACAGGTGGAATTAGCAATGCTAAAGGCTTTTATCATTTAACTGATAGTTTTCAAACTATCTACAGTAGTGCAACACCCAGCGGTGGAGGCTATGGCGGCGGCGGATATGCAAGTTTACGTGCTAGATTTTATGCAAAATATGTAACCACTGGTTCAGGC
>JGI26260J51721_1000679_pt1 | contig 15180 bp, 17 predicted proteins | sample SaaInlV_120m_DNA_4_FD_51721 | JGI IMG/M metagenome (IMG submission 51721)
GAAAGTTTTTAATCTTGCAGACTATATAGTAATTAACATTTCATCTCCAAATACTCCCAGTTTAAGAGACCTACACGATGAAGATAATTTATCAGACCTACTTAGGCAGATTGCCTCCCTTTCTTCAGACCTGGGTAACACCAAGCCTATTTTTTTAAAAGTATCTCCAGATGAAACCAATGAAACTATTGAAAGAATAGTCGGAGAGATTANGGAATTTAACTTTTCCGGATTAATTGCAACAAATACAACTATTGATAAGAAGCNTCTCAAGAACTCTCATTATCACAGCTATAAAGGCGGTCTCTCAGGCGCTCCATTATTAGCAAAGTCTAATGAGACCATTAAATGCATTAGATCTATTGATGAAAAAGTACCGCTAATTGGGGTTGGTGGAGTTATGACCAAAGATGACTTTGATGATAAATTAAATTCTGGAGCTAATTTAATCCAAGTTTATACTGGATTTATTTTAAAAGGACCTTCAATTATTAATGAGTTACTTGACTAGTTATAAATGCAAGTTTTAGTAATTATCCTAGTAATTCTTTTCCTTTTTGGTTCGATAAGCATGGCAATGCCGTCAAAGAACACTAGGATTATCTCTAAACTAAGATTAGATGCAATGAAAAAAGGCTTTAAGATAACTGCACTAAAAATCTCTAATTTTAACTTCAAATCTAAAGATTTTTCACTAATGGTTTACCAGTTAAGAAATACAGTAAATCTGAAAGAAGCACATTTTATTAGAGACAAAGACGAATTAATTTTGTATTCTCCACTCAAGTTAAAGTATTCTGATGACTACGATGGTATTAGAAAAGTGTTATCTAAACTTCCAAACGAGGTGTCTGAAATCATTTTCTCTTCTACACATGTTTTATTTTTGTGGAATGAAAAAGGTGGAATGGAAGTATTAGATGAAGTTCCTAATGTCATTGAAAAATTAGAGTGTTGAATTAAATTTTTTAAATAAGTTTTTATAATATGCCTAGTTCGTTAGTAATAGTTGAGTCGCCAGCAAAGGCAAAAACAATTTCCAAATATCTGGGAAAAGATTATGTAGTCAAATCTAGCGTAGGGCATATCAGAGACTTGCCTAAGGGTAAATCCAAATCACCTGCAAAAAGGTTAACGTTACCAAAAGATATATCTCCAGCACAGAAGATAAAACTAAAAGCTAAAAACGATAGAGCAAGGCTTGTGCGAAGAATGGGTGTTGACCCAGACAATGGGTGGAAAGCGGACTATCAAATTATCCCAGATAAAGAAAAGGTTATAAAAGATTTAAGAAAAGCTGCCAAGGGCGTCGACCATATCTATCTTGCAACAGACTTAGATAGAGAGGGTGAGGCTATTGCATGGCATCTTAAAGAAGCTCTAGGGCCAAATAAATATGAATTCTCCAGAGTTAGGTTTAACCAAATAACAAAAGATGCAATTATTGACTCCTTTTCTGATCCTAAAGACATCGATTTAGATTTGGTTAAAGCACAACAGGCTAGAAGATTTCTTGATAGGGTTGTCGGCTTTGAACTATCTCCATTATTGTGGAAAAAAATTGCTAGAGGCTTATCTGCAGGAAGAGTGCAATCTGTAGCATTGAGGGTTCTCGTTGAAAGAGAAAGGCTTATTCAGAAGTTTGTCCCAGAAGAGTTTTGGGANATATCACTAAATGCTATTGATAAAATAAATAATAATATNAACTTNGCATTGCTTAGAAAAAAATCTGATCCATTGCTTCCTGAAAATGAAGCAAAAGAAATTGTTGATCTTATTAATAATTCACCACTTAAAATATCTAGTGTTGTAAAAAAACCTGTATCAGTAAAGCCGAAGCCACCATTTATAACATCAACACTTCAACAGGCAGCAAGCACAAAATTAAGCTTTAATGTTAAGAGAACAATGCGAGTTGCACAAAAGCTATATGAAGCTGGGCATATCACTTACATGAGAACTGATGCCCCAAGTTTAAGCAAAGAATCTATNCAAGACGCCAGAAACTATGTCAGTGAAAATCTTGGTGAAAAATACTTAACTAACGCACCAAGAATATATTCAAGCACTGAAAATGCCCAAGAGGCGCATGAAGCCATAAGACCAACAAATGCTTTTATGGAATCAAGTCAATTGATTAATGTTTCTGAGGAAGAGAAGAGGCTTTACAGCCTTATATGGCAGCAATATATCGCATCTCAGTTGCCAGATGCACAGTACTTATCAACTTCTGCAAAAATTGATTTAGAAAATTATACTTTTACTGCGAAAGGCAGAGAGGTTGTTTTTGATGGGCATACAAAAGTTTCAAATACTGCAAGCAAGGATTCAGAAGATGATATTCTTCCAGCTTTAGAAGAGGGAGACATTCTAGGTCTTGATAAAGTTAATCTTGATCAAAAATTTACCAAACCACCAGCAAGATTTTCAGAAGCAGCTTTGGTAAAAGAGCTTGAAAAAAAAGGTATTGGAAGACCTTCAACATACGCATCAATAATATCTACTATTCAAGATAGAGGGTATGTTGAAATTGAAAATAGAAGATTTTTTGTAAAAAAAATTGGTCACATTGTTGCTGAAAGACTACTAGATAGTTTTACAGACATTATGGATTATGATTTTACTGCTAACCTTGAAAATTCATTAGATAAAGTTGCAGATGGTGATCTTGAATGGAAAAGTGTTTTAAACAATTTTTATAGTGCTTTTCAAAATGATCTTGTTCTTGCCTCGTCAGATGACGGAGGTATGAAATCCAATCTCCCAGTAGAAACAGATATTACCTGCCCAGATTGTTCTTCAAGCACTATGGTTATTAGAAACTCAAGTAACGGAGTATTTTTAGGTTGCTCTGGTTATAACAATGAAGGCGATGATAAATGCAAATCAACACTTAATTTAATTTCTGGAGATGAGGCTGTAAGTGTGGATGATGCTGAGGAAGCCTCTAATTTAATGATTAAAAGAAGATGCTCTATATGCTCAACAAGTATGGATAACTTTCTTATTGATGAAGATAGAAAACTCCATATATGTGGTAAAAATCCAGATTGTAATGGTTATGAGATTGAAGAAGGTCAATTCAAGATTAAAGGTTATGATGGCCCAGTTATAGAGTGTCATAAGTGTGGTTCAGAAATGCAATTAAAGACAGGTCGATTTGGTAAGTATTTTGGATGCCTTAATGACAACTGTGGAACTACTAGACAGCTTCAAAGAAATGGGGAGCCAAAACCATTAATGATGGAGCCAATTCCTCTGCCAGATTTAAAATGTCTTAAGTGCGAAGATCATTATTTATTGCGCGACAGCATGAAAGGATTATTTTTAGCTGCAAGTAAATTTCCTAAAAATAGAGAAACAAGGGCACCTAAGGTAGGTGAAATCAATACCTTATTGAATGAGTTAAATGAGGCATGTAGGTTTTTAGAAGATAAAGAAAAACATGCTTACCTAGCCTCAGCGCCAACCCATGACAAGAAAGGGAATCCATATGTGGTCAGGTACAACAAAGCTGAAGACATTCATTATCTTGCATCTGAAAAAAATGGAAAGAAAACTAAGTGGACCGCAGTTTATTCAGACGACGGCTGGAAGCAAAGACTTAAAGATTAGTGGACTATACAGAATCAGTTAATCAATATCTTGACCTATCTAAAGAAACATTACATAAGATTAAATTTGATAATTCACCAGATGATAATAATCTAAGGCTATTCTTTTGTATGGCATTAGAAAAAAGCTTAGACGCTTTCGCAAACGAAATTTGTGCTCAGCAAAATATTAATATAAATAGTTTTATGGGTATGAATACTTACATTAAGCTAAAAAATATCTCTAATCACCAAAATAACATTGCGCTAATATCCAAAGAGCTAAAATCAGATGGTCTTATTGAGGAATTCAAAGATATATTCGAAAAAGAAATTGACCCACCAAATGCAGATTTAATTATTTCTTCTAACAATAACACCTTGAAAAAATTTAATTTATTACTAAATAAGTATAGTGAATGGATATCTTCTTTTAGAAAAATTCATCATGAGTGTTAAGCTAATTTAACTCGGAGAAAATATGTCAAACTATCTTGAACTTGCACAACTACCAGATGGAACAATTGTACTTAGACGATCTGATGATCCTTCTAATCCTATTGTGAAAATTGAATTTTCTGGTGAATCAAAAGATTTTTTGCAAGGTCAGGAATTATCTGTTGCTAAAGAGATGATCAAGGCTGGAATTGAGTCGGTGAGTATGAATGTTGGCGACTTTGATGACTTCTTAGAAAATGTGAAAGATACAAAGCAGAAGAAGCCCGCTATCCTTCATTAAAGTGTCTAATTCTCTCTTATTAGGCCTATATACTTCCCTTCAAGAAAAAACTCTTCAGATCTCAGATCAACTTCAATATCACTAAAATCATCATTTGCAGGCTCTAAAACTATTTTATCGTTGGAAGGTTTTGTAAAATACTTTACGGTGACTTCGTCATCAATTCTAGCAACCACTATGTCTCCATTTTTTACATCATGTGTTTTCTGAACAGCTATAAGATCATCCTCCATAATGCCAGCGTCTTTCATACTTAGACCTTTCACCCTTAAAAAATAATCAAATGAAGATCCAAAGAAATTAGATGGGCATGGCACTTGTTTTTCAATATTCTCGGATGCAAGCGTTGGCGAGCCTGCCGCAACGAGACCAATTATGGGGTAGTTATCCGCCTTTATAGTTTCTTCATGCAATTCTTTTTCTTCACCTATTACTAGAATTCCTCTTGATGCACCACTTGCAATTGATATAAAACCTTTCTTTTCAAGAGCTCTTAAGTGAGTTTCAGCAGAGTTAGGGGACTTAAACCCCATCTCTTTGCATATATCTGATCTAGTTGGAGGAAAGCCTGTTTCTTTAATGTAAACTTTTATACAATTAAGTACTTTATTTTGTTGAGGTGTAATATCTTTCATAATTCATTTTATTATACTGAATATATATACAGTATAATAAATAGGACTATTTTTCAAGAAATATGAACAAAAGCAAATCTAAACTAATTATTGGAATTTCTTCAAGAGCCTTATTTAATTTAGATGCTAGTCATGATATCTATAAAAAAAGCGGTGTTGAATCGTATAAACAATACCAAATAGAAAATGAAGAAAATATTCTTGAGCCCGGAGAGGCCTTTCCTCTAGTAAAAAAAATATTAAATTTAAATAAATTCTATGATGGTGAAAAAAGAATTGAAGTAATACTTTTGTCTAGAAATTCTTCTGATACAGGTTTAAGAATAAGGAATTCGATTGAAGAGCATAATTTAGATATTAGCAGAGCCGCATTTTGCGGAGGTGAAAGTCCTCATAGGTATGTAAAGGACTTTGGAGTTCATTTATTCCTATCTAGCAGTATTGAAGATGTGAAATTAGCTATAGATTCAGAGGTTGCCGCTGCAACAATCATCTCTTCTGATTCTAAATCTAGAAATAGTGATTCAACTAAAGAACAATTGCGAATAGCATTTGACGGAGATGCTGTTATCTTTTCAGATGAATCAGAAAGAATCTATCATGAAAAAGGTTTAGATGCTTTTATAGATAATGAAAAAAATGCTAAAAGTCCTTTAAAAGCTGGCCCTTTTAAGAACTTTCTTTTAGAGCTCAACAAGATCCAAAATGATTTTGATCAAGACAATTGTCCTATACGCACAGCTCTTGTTACAGCTAGATCTGCACCGTCAGACAAGAGGGTTATCAAGACATTGAGAGAATGGGGTGTAAGAATAGACGAATCTTTATTCTTAGGAGGCATGCCTAAAAGTGATTTTTTAAAATCTTTTGATGCAGATATATTTTTTGACGACCAAAAGAACAATATTATAGAGGCCTCTAGAGAATTAACATCTGGACATGTACCATACGGTATTAAAAATAAGGGATAGTAAATGGAAATAGTTTGTTTTGATATGGAGGGAACTTTAACCCCTGAAATTTGGGAGCAGGTTGCTTTAAATACTGGCATTGAAGATTTTAATAAGACAACTCGTGATATTCCAAGTTATGCGGGGCTTATGGATTTTCGACTAAATGTTATGAAAAAACATGGAGTAAAACTATCTGATATTCAAAGTGCTGCGAATCAGCTAGATCTTCTCCCAGGAGCTGAAGAATTTATAGAAAAAGTAAGGTCTAACTTTCAAGTTGTTATTCTGTCAGATACTTTTCATGAAATTGCTCAGCCACTAATGAAGAAACTAGGCTTTCCATTATTGCTTTGTCATAACTTAGAGGTTCAAAATGATGGAAGCATATCTGCATATAATTTGAGACATGAAACAGCAAAAAAACAAGCTATCTTGGGCTTTCAGTCTATGGGATATAGATGTTTTGCTGCCGGAGATTCTTATAATGATATTCAAATGTTTGATGTTGCAGAAAAAGGGTTTTTTATAAACTCACCAGAAAAAATTTCATCTTCTCAACCTCATATAGAAGCATTTGATAACTATAATGATTTAGAAAATGCATTTATAGAAAACTCAATTTTTGTAAAATGAGCGAACATTTAAAACATAATAACTACGAAAGACCAGAGTTAGAGCTTCCAATTAAAGATTCAAAATTATTGCTTCATAGTTGTTGCGCCCCTTGTGCTGGTGAGATTATGGAAGCAGTTGCTGCTTCAAAAATTGACACCACTGTTTATTTTTATAATCCAAATATTCATCCGAAGGAAGAGTATGAAATAAGAAAGGATGAAAATAAAAGATTTTGTGACAAGCTTGGTTTTGGTTTCATTGATGCTGATTATGACAAAGATAATTGGTTTGAAAGAGTTAAGGGTCTTGAGGAAGAGCCAGAAAGAGGTAAAAGATGCACTGAATGTTTTGACATGCGATTTGAAAGATCTGCGCTATATGCTCAAGAAAATGATTATAAAGTTTATGCTACTACTCTTGGTATATCGCGGTGGAAAAATATGGATCAAATTAATGATTCTGGCCATAGATCTGCTGAAAGATATGAAGATGTTATGTATTGGGATTTTAACTGGAGAAAAAAAGGTGGCTCATCTAGAATGATTGAAATATCAAAAAAAGAAGAATTTTACCAACAAGAATATTGTGGTTGTGTTTATAGTCTTCGAGATACTAATAAATGGCGAAAAGAGAATAATAGAGACAGGATTATTAGAGGTATCAAATTTTACTCTTAAATTACCATTTGGGAATTAGCATGTTTGTGCTTTATAATTTTTGACCATGTCATCAGGCGCAAAATTTAGAAATGCTCTTAAAGAGAATAGCCCCCTTATAATTCCAGGAGCTATAAATGCATACTCAGCTATTTTGGCTGAAAAATCAGGGCACCAAGCACTATATCTATCAGGCGGTGGAGTGGCAGCAGCATCTTATGGTTTGCCAGATTTAGGCATTACTTCGCTGGAGGATGTTCTTATTGATGCAAGGAGAATTACAAATGCTTCTTCTCTACCATTGCTAGTAGATATTGATACGGGTTGGGGTGGGGCATTTAATATATCAAGAACAATCAAAGAGATGATCCAAGCTGGCGTAGCAGCAGTGCATATAGAAGATCAAATCTCGCAGAAAAGATGCGGACATAGGCCAAATAAATCACTTGTATCATCAGCTGAAATGGAAGATAGAATAAAAGCAGCTGTTGATGGGCGAACAGATGAGTCGTTTTTTATAATGGCAAGAACTGATTCATTTGCTAGTGAGGGTATGAGTGGTGCGATAGAAAGGGCAGAAAGTTATATTGAGCAGGGTGCAGATGGCATCTTTCTTGAAGCAGTCTCAAATCTCGATGACTATAAAATACTTAAAGAGTCTATCTCAGCACCAGTTTTAGCTAATATTACAGAGTTTGGTAAAACTCCCTTATTTACTGCTGAGGAGTTAAGTTCTGTGGGAGTTGATATGGTGCTTTTCCCCTTATCTGCTTTTAGGGCAATGAGCCAAATTGCGGAAAAAGTTTACATTTCACTATCCAAAGACGGGACACAAGAGCCTCTGTTAGATATAATGCAGACCCGTAATGAGCTATACGAAAGGCTTAATTATCATGAATACGAAAATAAGCTGGATGAGCTTTTTTTCAACAAAAATAACTAGAGGACGAAAGAAATGGTAAAAAAACTTGAAGGAGCTGGTCTAAGAGGTCAGGTTGCTGGAGAAACATCATTATCCACAGTTGGGCAGATTGAAGGGCTTGCATATAGAGGCCATAAAATTGAAACGCTAGCTGAAAAGGCAACATTTGAAGAGGTTGCATACCTTCTTCTTTATAACAAATTACCTAATCAAGACGAACTTGATACATACAAGACATTGCTAAAAGGTCTAAGAGACCTTCCTCAAGATTTAAAAGATGTATTGAAAAAGATTCCAGCAGACGCTCATCCAATGGATGTGATGAGAACTGGAACATCAATGTTGGGAAATTTAGAGCCTGAGGGCGATTTCTCAAATCAGCTTAATTCAATTAACAGAATGATTGCAACCATGCCCTCGATTGTTACTTACTGGTATAAATTTTCTCATGAGGGTTTAGATATAAATTTAGTTAATAATGAAGATAGTATGGCCGGTCACTTTCTTCATATCCTTCATGGTAAAACACCATCTGATTTACATAGAAGAGTTATGGATGTTTCATTAGTCTTGTATGCAGAGCACGAGTTCAATGCATCTACTTTTACATCTAGAGTCTGCGCATCAACAATGTCAGATATTCACTCGTGTGTAGTTGCTGCAATTGGTTCATTAAGAGGGCCTCTTCATGGGGGTGCTAACGAAAAAGCTATGGAATTAATTGAAAATTGGACATCAAGAGAAGAGGCAAAAGAAAACATTCTATCCATGCTTGAAAGAAAAGAAAAAATAATGGGCTTTGGTCATGCAGTTTACTCAATTAGAGATCCAAGAAATGCTGTAATTAAAGAGTTTGCTAAGGAACTATCCAAGTTAGCTCCTAATGACTCTTTATATCAAGTCGCAGAAGAAGTTGAAAAAGTAATGGCTGATGAGAAAAAAATGTTTGCTAATGCTGATTTTTTCCACGCACCAGCATATTTTTATATGGGCATACCAACCAAGCTATTTACCCCAATATTTGTAATGTCTCGAGTTTCAGGATGGACTGCTCATTGCATGGAGCAAAGAGCAAATAATAGAATCATTAGACCAAGCGCAGATTACATTGGTGTTGAGCATTCTGAATGGATTGATATAAAAGATAGATCATAAAATTATGTCATTAAATGTAGACCTTAATGTCAGACCTGATTATGACAAATTAATTTCAGATATAGCTGAGTACGTTTACTCTTATAAGGTTGAATCCAAGTTAGCCTTAGAAACTGCAAAAAATTGCCTTATTGATACTGTTGGTTGCGGGCTTCTCGCTCTTCAATTTCCAGCCTGCACAAAAATGTTAGGCCCTGTCGTAGAGGGCACCTCTGTTCCTTTTGGAGTAAGAGTTCCTGGCACAAACTATAAACTTGATCCTATAAAAGGTGCCTTTGATATAGGTTGTACTATAAGGTGGTTAGATTTTAACGATACTTGGTTAGCTGCAGAATGGGGTCATCCCTCTGATAATTTAGGTGCTATTTTATCTGTATCTGACTATGTCTCGCAAAAAAGAGTTGAAGAAGGTGGCGAGCCTCTTCTTGTAAGGGATGTCTTGCATTGCATGATAATTGCTCATGAAATTCAAGGAATCCTTGCACTTAAAAACAGTTTTAATAGAGTAGGTCTTGATCACGTTGTCTTAGTAAAAGTAGCTTCAACAGCTATAGCTACAAAGCTATTAGGAGGTGATTTAAACCAAATAAAAGATGCTATCTCTCATGCTTGGGTTGATGGCCAGAGCTTGAGAACATATAGACATGCTCCAAATGCAGGTTCTAGAAAGAGCTGGGCTGCAGGAGATGCAACTAGCAGAGCTGTTAGGTTAGCAATGATAGTAATGCAAGGAGAGATGGGTTATCCAGGCGTACTATCTGCTCCAACTTGGGGTTTTGAAGATATATCTTTTAATAAAAAACAACTCACATTACATCAAAAGTTAGATAGCTATGTTATGGAGAATGTTCTTTTTAAAATAAGCTTTCCAGCAGAATTTCATGCACAAACTGCTGTAGAAGCCGCAGTAAAACTTCATCCTGAAATAATAGACAGGCTTGAGGAAATAGAAACTGTAAATATCACAACGCATGAATCAGCAATTAGAATTATTTCAAAAGTTGGCGACCTTAATAATCCCGCTGATAGAGATCATTGTCTACAATATATGGTAGCTATTGGTCTCCTCAAAGGCGATTTAGTTGCAGAAGATTATGAGGATGATGTTGCAGCGGATCCAAGAATAGATAAGCTAAGATCAAAAATGGTTATTAGCGAAGACAAGAGATATTCAGCTGAATACCATGAAGCAGACAAAAGATCGATTGCTAATAAAATACAAATTCATTTTACTGACGGCTCCGCAACGGAAGCAATCGAAGTAGAGTATCCAATTGGCCATAAAAGAAGAAGAGAGGAGGGCATCCCTGTTCTTGAAAAGAAATTTAGAAAAAACCTTGAGTTAACTTATAAGAAAGAAAAAGCTGATGATATTTTTAATATATGTATCAATCAAAANGAATTAGAAAATATGAGCGTTATAGACTTCCAACAAATGCTTTCATTATCTTAAAATTAGTTCTAATAAATCTTAAAACCCCTTACAATATATAGGAATCGCATTTTTAGACTATAATTTTGTCATGTCAGGGAATTCTTTCGGAAAAATTTTTAAAGTTACGACCTTTGGAGAAAGTCATGGTACTGCGCTTGGCTGTATTATTGACGGTTGTCCGCCTCAAATAGAGCTTAACGAAGCAGATATTCAAGAAGAGCTTAATAGAAGAAAGCCCGGTCAATCAGACGTCACAACACAAAGAAAAGAAGATGATACCGTGCAAATACTTTCAGGTGTATTTGAGGGTAAGACCCTCGGCACACCTATAGGGCTTATTATTTACAATAATGATCAAAGATCTCAGGACTACTCAAATATAAAGGATACTTTTAGACCCAATCATGCTGATATTACATATCATGCAAAATATGGGCATAGAGATTATCGAGGCGGAGGAAGGTCAAGTGCTCGAGAAACTGCAATGCGAGTTGCTGCTGGAGCTGTTGCTAAAAAATACTTAGAAAGTATTGGCGTAGCTACTAGGGGTTACGTAAGTCAAATAGGTAATATCAAAGCTGGTCAGATCAACCTAAATTCCCCAAAAACAAATAAGTATTTTTTTGCAGACGAAACCAAGTTAGATGATTTAAATAAAATGTTTTCAGAATTAATCTCTGAAGGCAATTCTGTTGGAGCTAAACTTGGAGTTAGTGTTAAAAATTGCCCAATAGGATTAGGTGAGCCTGTATTTGACAAGCTTGATGCAGATTTGGCCAAGGCTATCATGAGCATCAATGCTGTAAAATCTGTTTCTATTGGAAACGCAGAAGATATCTTAGCCCTTAAGGGTTCTGAAATTAGAGATGAGATTCGAAAAACAGGTTTCTCTTCAAATAATGCTGGTGGTATTCTTGGCGGCATATCAAATGGAGATGAGATTAATCTAGACTTTCTTATAAAGCCAACTTCAAGTATCAAAGCCTCGGGAAAGACGCTAGATGCAAAAGGCAATGAAGTTGATATCAATGTAACTGGAAGACATGATCCTTGTGTAGGAATTAGAGCTGTACCAATTGCTGAGGCTATGGTGAACTTGGTGCTTATTGATCATCTGCTTAGGAATAGAGCACAATGCGGCGAAATTACCCAAGATCTCCCTTTTGTTGAATGATATGTCAAAGACCTTATATGACAAACTTTGGGAAGAGCATCACATTTGCAGATTAGATTCAGGTGAATCTCTCATATATATAGATAGGCATTTTCTTCATGAAGTCACATCACCTCAAGCTTTTGAGGGTTTGGAGCAAAAAAACTTAGTGCCATGGAGACTGGGTGCAAATATTGCAACACCAGATCATAATGTTCCTACTACAAGAGGCAATTCTTTTAATACAGATAGTATTCTTGATGAAATATCAAAAATACAAGTTGTAGAGTTAGACAAGAATTGTAATAAATTTGGAATCAAGCAGTTTGACATAAGATCTTCAAATCAAGGCATTGTTCATGTAATTGGTCCAGAACTAGGCTATACAATCCCAGGAATGACGATTGTATGCGGAGACTCTCATACGTCAACACATGGTGCTTTTGGTTGTCTTGCAATGGGTATTGGGACCTCAGAAGTTGAGCATGTTCTGGCTACTCAAACATTAAAAATATCAAAATTAAATAATATGCAGGTCATATTTGATGGAGAGCCGAAGCCTGGTGTTTCCTCTAAAGATGTAGTCTTATTTATGATTAAAAAAATTGGAACCGCTGGTGGTAATGGTCATGCAATAGAATTCTCTGGCTCATACATTGATTCAATTTCTATGGAAGCAAGAATGACTATTTGTAATATGGCTATTGAAGCTGGAGCAAAGGTTGGATTAGTTGCTCCTGATGAAACTACCTTTAGCTATGTTAAGGAACATTCTTTTTTAGATAAAGATATGCTGGTTGAAGCTATCCATTATTGGAAGACACTCAAATCAGACAAAGATGCAGTTTATAGCAAACAAATAAGGATCGATGTTTCAGATATCAAGCCACAAATAACCTGGGGAACATCTCCTGAAATGGTTATAGATTTTGATGAAACAATACCTTCAGCAAAGAAATTATCAGAAAATAGTAAGAATATTGAGCTTGCTAAAGAATATATGGGTGTTGAGGATAACCAAAAGCTTTCTGATCTTAAGTTTGACAAGGTTTTTATTGGTTCATGTACTAATTCAAGGATTGAGGATTTAAGAGAAGCAGCAAATGTTATAGAAGGAAAAAAGGTGAGCAACGATATTATTGAAGCTATTGTTGTGCCTGGCTCTGGTACGGTCAAGTCTGAGGCTGAATCTGAGGGCTTAGATAAAATTTTTATTGAAGCTGGTTTTGTATGGAGAGATCCTGGATGCTCGATGTGTCTTGGCATGAATCCAGATCAGCTAAAACCATACGAAAGATGCGCATCTACGTCTAATAGAAATTTTGAAGGCAGGCAAGGTAATTTGGGACGAACACACTTAATGAGCCCAGCTATGGCAGCTCACATTGCTATCAATGGAAAAGTGGGTGATTTTTCATGAAACAAATCAATCCAAAATTAATTCATGGAGTGGTTGCGACATTGATAGAGATAACATAGATACTGATCAAATAATTCCTACAGAATATCTTAAATCTATTAAAAAATTTGGTTATGAAGATTATCTTTTTGATGGGTGGAGGTATTTAGATAAAGGTAAGCTGGTATTTCTTCAAAGGAAAGAGAAAAAAATAAAAAATTTATTCTTAATAACTCACCATACGACAATGCATCTGTCCTCCTAACGAGAGATAACTTTGGCTGTGGTTCATCCAGGGAGCATGCAGTATGGGCTCTAAGGGACTTTGGAATAAGAGCAGTCATAGCATCGTCGTTTGGGGATATTTTTTATAATAACTGTTTCAAGAATGGAGTTTTACCAATAATTTTATCAAAAGTCGATGTGGAAAATTTGTTCCAAGAGTTTAAGNGCTCACCATTAGATATTGAAATTTTTTTAGAAAAAAAACTTATAAAATCCAATGATAGAGAAATAAATTTTGAAGTAGATAATAATCTTCTTGAAAGAATTATTTTTGGCCTAGATGATGTCGATATAACACTTAGGAATAAAGAGGCTATATCTGTTTATGAAGAAAAGCGAATGATAGAAAAACCTTGGATATATAAAAATGACTAAAAAAATACTTATTCTTCCGGGAGACGGAATTGGGCAAGAGGTAACTAAATCTTCAAATGAAATTTTAGATTATCTTATTGCAGAATATTCTCTAGATTTTGAAATTAAGGCAATGGACGTTGGTGGCACTGCTTATGATCTTCATGGATCACCGATACCTGCTGATGTTTTAAGTTGTGCTAAAGACTCAGATGCTATTTTATTTGGTGCCGTGGGAGGGCCAAAGTGGGAAAATCTTAGTTGGGATGATAGACCAGAGCAAGCATTGCTTACTCTTAGAAAAGAGCTTGAACTTTTCGCAAACCTNAGACCAGCTTTTTTGTTTAATGAACTAGCTTCAGCATCTCCTATTAAAAATAATATTATTGAGGGTCTAGACATACTTATAGTAAGAGAACTAACCGGTGGAGTTTATTTCGGTGAGCCGAGGGCAATAGTTAAGGATGAAATACCAAATTATGCATTTAATACCATGATTTATAATGAGNATGAGATCAGGCGTATTGCAAAAATTGGTTTTGAGTCTGCAAGAAAGAGAAAAGGCAAGCTCTGCTCGGTTGAAAAGGCTAATGTTTTAGAGGTATCAAAATTTTGGAGAGAAATAGTTACAGATATGTCAAAAGATTACCCTGATGTAGAGTTATCTCATCAGCTAGCTGACAATACTGCCATGCAGCTAGTACTTAATCCAAATCAATATGATGTCATCGTATCAAGCAATCTTTTTGGAGATATTCTTTCAGATATTGCTGCAACTTTATCAGGATCTATTGGAATGCTTCCTTCAGCTCTTTAAACAGCTCATCCCAAGGGATGTATGAGCCTTGTCATGGCAGCGCCCCTGATATAGCTGGCCAGAATATTGCAAACCCTATCGCCATGATTGCTTCTTTAGCTATGGCATTGAGGTATTCTCTTAGTCAGCCAGATTTGGCTGATAAAATAGAAAACGCCATAAAAGTATTTGTCGAAAATGGAAATAGAACTAAAGATATAAGCACATCTAATGAATTTATTAATACATCAGATGTTTCATCAAAATTAATAGAGATAATGAAAAATGGATAAAGTATTAAATCTTGCTTTGGTTGGAGCATCAGGCGTAGTCGGTCAAAAAATCATTCAGCTTCTTGAAAGAAAGAATTTTCTTGTAAATAATTTTTATCCGTTGGGTAAATCCTCAGTCGGTGAGAGTGTGAGTCTTTTGGGTAATGATTATGTGATTGGCGATGTCGATTCTTTTGATGTATCAAATGCAAATCTAA
>JGI26260J51721_1000680_pt1 | contig 15151 bp, 12 predicted proteins | sample SaaInlV_120m_DNA_4_FD_51721 | JGI IMG/M metagenome (IMG submission 51721)
TTTTGAAGGGAGTTATTTGATGGTAGCTACAAGCGAGGTCCTCGCAAGGATACCGAGGCGCAAGGACGGCAAACGCGACTGGCCCAATGATCTGAAAGCACGAGTTGTTGCGGAAACGACGAACCAACATCACGCCTTGATCCAATCACGCAACGCGAGACCTTGGCAATGTTGGGACGCATATCATATAAGCATCAGATCGCCATAGTTTTAGTAACTCATGACCATAACATTGCACAGAAATGGGCAGACCGAACAATCAAGCTATTGTGACAGGTTCACCACCTAAAACAATCATTGTCAGTTTCATAGATTCATCAGGGCTACTCATGGGCTAACCTCACAATGCGCGTCCACGATGCGCTGAACCATCGGGGCAAAATGCGTGAAAGGTGGTGTTTCCATATCTGCGTGTTTTCCGGCTTCGTCCAAAAATCGGACTGCAATGATATCTTTCAAGTTTGGATTTTTCTCAAAATTCTTGACCTCATCATCATTCATGGGCCCACCCTGAAGGTTGAGGGAATGCACAGACGCTTGTGACAATCGGTCAAAATAGGACGGTCGGGTCGCACATAAATATCGCTTTGCTGCAACGTGATGGCGCACACAATCGGTAACCAGTGTCGGAAAGAAATCTTGCAAGATTTCGGCACCCGCATCTTCATGAAACCTGTCTTTGGTATCTTCCATGCTGAACATGCCAAATTCGCTGGTGAAGTGGCCCACATCGTGCAGCAATGCGGACACGATGATGATCTCGGACTGTCCATTTTTTTCAGCGATTGTGGCACCCTGCAACATGTGTTCTGCCATCGTTACCGGTTCGCCCAGGTATTCTTCGCCGCCACGGCGCTCAAAGATATCTTGCAAAAACGCGACGATGTTACCGCTGTTGAGTGTAGTGAAATCCGGCTTGGTCATTGCGCGGCCAACGCGTGTTCGGCTTCGAGCACCGCCAATTTCGAATTAAGTGAATCCATATCAGCGTAGCATCCCTGCAACCAACGTTTGCCAGATCCCGAATACCCTTTCCGCGCATGCAGCACGCGACGGTTATCAAGCAAAAAACTTTCACCGGGCTCAAGCCGGAACGTAACTTCCATGGCTGGATCGTCGATGATTTCACCCATACGGCGGTAGGCAGCATAATACGTTTCCATGTCGGTAAATGGGACGTCAGAAATGGTGGCCGTTGAACGATTGTTAAACCGTACACCAATCAGTTCACCGTCCGGCACCAGTTCAATCATTGGACGTCGCGATTGCAACATGACGTCATTTGAACCCGCGTACTCAAAATTTGCACAATAGCGCGCAAGAACGTTGAACCATTCTTCGTTTTCCGTCCGTAATTTTTTGGCCACTGCAAAGCCATCGACAACCATGTTTTCACCGCCTGCCGCCGAGCTTTCGAGGCAATATAGAACCTGAATCGTCGGAACCGGGTCGCGGTAGGGGTTGTCTGTATGCGCCTGCAGCCCTGCCCCAGTATAGGCCAGATTTGTGGGGTTCACTTCGGTTCGTACCTCGAAATGGCGTCCGTAGTTTGTTTCGCGTACGTAGCCGAATAGATCGACGACCTTCATCAATGCAAGATCTTCGACCGGCCCGTTCGTTAACTTGCCAAACCCAAATCGGGAGATCTGGCCAAGCCAGCCTTTCAACTTTGCGGGATCAGCGTGAATTGCCGCAAAATCAGCAGTCGGGATGCGGTCCATCAATGCGCTGTCCCACGTCTCAACGCCAGATTTTGTCCACCCAACTTGATGTGTTTCCGCGCGGTCATATGCATTGTTCAACAACCATCCCGTATCGTATGCGACAGTCTTATTTTCGGGTGAGAACGTTACGCTGAGCGTTGACCCTACAAGTACGGCAGCATTGATAAACGTGTCTTGTGGGATATCACGCAGCGCAATCAAACGCTGGCCATTATCCACAGAGCGTGTTGTTGGGTCCCAAGCGTTGTCACGCAACCAAATCGCATGAAACCGAGATTGTGTCTTGCCATCAACAAGGGTGAGATGGCCGCCGCCTTCAGGCAAAATGCAATTCAACATTATCGCGCCTCCTTTGGATTAGAGATGAATCGTTTGTTGCAATTATCCGCAGTCCCTGCATAATCACAACCAATAAAAACTTAAACTGAGATGCGGATTTCCTTATGCCTGATATGTCGTTGAATAATATCCCTCTCGAATGGGTGCGGGCCTTTGAGGTCGCGGGACGAACTGGAACATTCACAGCGGCGGCGAAAGAAAGCAGCGTGACGCAAGCCTCCATTAGCCAGCGCATTTCAAACCTTGAGCAGCGCATTGGTGCTCAATTGTTTGTTCGAAATGCTCGCGGTGTCACGCTTAGCGTCCAAGGCGAGGCATGGTTGCCCTACGTCACGGCCGCATTCCGCAGTCTGGACGAAAGCTACGAAGAGTTATTTGGCATTCAACGCGAAAAAATCACAATTTCTGCAAGCGCTTCAATAAACGAACTGTGGTTGTCCCCGAGGCTTCGGCATTGGCAAAGCAAACATAAGCCACAAATCGTGTTGTCTACCATGGTATTGCAAGCCGACGACGATCAGTTGGGTGCGACAATCCGTGTGCAATATGGCATTGGGAAAGGACAAGACCACTATGAGGTGCCACTGTTCTCGGAACAACTAAGCCCTGTTGTTGCGCCGAAATTGCTTGCTGGGGGCACCTCATGGCTAAACTTGCCACGCCTTGCATTATCCGGTCCAAGGCTCGGGTGGCACGAATGGGCACGCCACTCAGGGGATCCCATAACGCCAATTCCAAAGATAAGGTTTGACAGTTTCTCTGCAGCGCTTTCTGCGGCCGTTTCGGGTGCAGGCGTCTTGCTTGCCTCCCTTCCGCTTTGTTCGTCGCTCTTAGAACAAGGAAGGCTTGTTCGCGTATCAGAACAGATACTGGAGCCCTCAAAGACCTATTGGATGGCCGGAACAAAAGCGGGAATTACAAAGTCCCAATGGAACGACTTAGTGGATATTTTTGCTTAAGCGCCGACAATGGTGTCGGCTGACTAGGTAGATCGGGCATCAGGTTATGCAAATGGGCTAGCAATAAAATTAGGAACCAACCAATGGGACGTTAAGTTTGTTTGAGATTGCAACATATTTTCCGTCTAGATCAAATCCTATTCATGCGGNTTTCAATTAGATCATCAACGACAGAAGGATCTGCGAGAGTGGAGATATCTCCAAGCGAGCCGTAGTCATTTTCGGCAATTTTTCGAAGGATGCGACGCATAATTTTACCAGATCTGGTTTTTGGCAAATCAGGCGCCCATTGAATCAAATCAGGTGAGGCGATAGGACCAATCTCTTTGCGCACCCAGTTTCGCAACTCAATGCGTAATTCGTCAGTTGGAATTTCACCAGCCATCAGTGTGACATAGCAATATATGCCTTGGCCTTTGATTTTATGCGGGCATCCGACAACAGCAGCCTCCGCAACTTTGTCATGGCCCACCAGCGCGCTCTCAATTTCAGCTGTTCCCATACGGTGACCAGAGACGTTAATTACATCGTCCACTCGACCCGTAATCCAGTAATCACCATCTTGATCGCGACGGCAACCGTCACCGGTGAAGTAGTAACCTTTGTAATCCGAAAAGTAGGTTTTCATAAAACGCTCGTGGTCGTCCCATATGGTGCGCATTTGGCCAGGCCAACTGTCTTNGATACAAAGCACACCTTCGACACCATTTCCCTCGATCTCATGCCCCGAGGTTGGATCAAGAACCACGGGTTCGATGCCAAAGAATGGTTTTTGCGCCGCACCAGGTTTTGTCTCATGCGCCCCCGGCAGTGGCGTCATCATATGCCCACCAGTTTCGGTCTGCCACCACGTGTCTACAATGGGGCATTTTCCTTTACCCACCACGTTGCTGTACCACTCCCAAGCTTCGGGATTGATCGGCTCACCGACAGTACCAAGCACTTTCAAAGAGGAAAGGTCACAAGCCTCAACAAACGTGTTGCCTTGTCCCATAAGGGCACGGATAGCGGTTGGGGCAGTGTAAAACTGATTGACCCTATGCTTGTCGCATACTTGCCAAAACCGAGAGGCATCTGGATAAGTCGGGACACCTTCGAACATCAGCGTTGTGCCCCCATTGGCAAGCGGGCCGTAGACGATGTAACTGTGACCTGTGATCCAACCAACGTCCGCAGTACACCAATAGATATCACCCTCCTGATAATCAAAANTAATTTGATGTGTCATTGCAGCATAAACNAGATAGCCGCCAGTCGTGTGGACCACGCCTTTGGGCATGCCAGTAGAACCTGAGGTATAAAGGATAAAAAGCGGATCCTCTGCACTCATTTTTTCAAGCGGGCAATGGTTCGAGGCATTGACCTTAAGGTCATGCAACCAGTGATCGCGGCCCATCTTCATGGGAACATCGCCACCAGTACGCTTCACAACAAGCATTTGCGTTTTGCTGGTGATCAAATCAAACGCCTTATCAGCATTGACTTTAAGTGGCGTACTTTTGCCGCCACGTGGCGCTTCGTCAGCAGTAACAACCACTTTTGCATCACACCCGTTTACGCGCGCCGCTAAAGCATCAGGTGAGAACCCAGCAAACACAATTGAATGGATTGCACCAATCCGTGCACAGGCCAGCATTGCATAGGCTGCCTCTGGGATCATTGGCATATAGATCACCACGCGATCGCCTTTTCTAACGTCCAAGGATTTCAACACATTGCCCATTTGTGAGACATTGGTGTGTAGTTCGGCATAGGTAATGTGTAACGCCTCAGCATTTGGATCATCTGGTTCCCAAATGATCGCAGTTTGATCAGCGCGCGTTTTAAGGTGGCGATCTATGCAATTGGCCGCGACATTTAATTCACCGTCTTCGTACCATTTAATCGACACATCACCGTACGCATAACTCACATTTTTGATCTTGGTTGGAGGCGTTATCCAATCCACGCGCTTAGCTTGATCAGCCCAGAATACCGTTGGATCTGCGATAGAGGCATCATACATTTCATTATATTTGGCCGCATTAACATGCGTGTTGACCGCAAAATTCAAATGGGGAGATGTTGGCTTTTGATTCATTTGAGTGTTCTTTCTTTGGTTTAACTAGCAGCACAAGTTTTGGTTTTTGAGGACGTCGATGCTCCAATGTGCGCGCCCATGAGACGTTACAAATTAGCCCTGCCCGTCTCAAGTAGTTTCGTCTGATAGTGCTATATTTTCAATTAGTCGCGTTTCGAGAAGCTGGCCACCCCGGAGCAGAATAGGAAAGGCCACTGTCGCAATCTGACTGTTCAGGTCTTTAAGGGCACGCAGCGTCTCAAGATGAATATTACTGGAATCAAAACTTATTTGTTCGCCGGCCTGAAGCCTGCTGAGATGCTTCTTTCGGCTGGAACGTTCGCGGACGGCACACTCTGTTTTTTCCTCAAGTAACAGTCGAGCACTTTCAAGATCGTCCGAGATCAACACATTTGCAGCCAGTGAAATGTTAGACAGAACTTGCTCATGCATGCTGCAGAGTTCATGAAATCCATCATGAGAAAACTCTACCTTTTTCTTTGATTTTTGCATTGCCCGAGGGACCAAGCGTTTAACCACGATATCACCCGCCGTTTCAATAGCGATGGCATACTCGACCAGGTCGTGACTAAATTCTTTATCTGCCTTGGTCATCGACACTGTCGGCAAATCAGCCACGTATTTCCGTACGCCGTCCAAAGCATCATTCAGATGCTGGTCTTGGGCAATGAGAGCTCGGGCATGCTCTTTGTCTCCAGAGCGATACACCTCCATCACGGGTGTCAGCATCGCCTCGCAAAGTTGCACCATTCGCAGGACTTCCCGCCGCAACGACGCAAGCGCTAGCGCGGGTGTGTCAAGTATGCTGTCGTCTAGGGTAGAGCGATGCTCTATCTCATGGTTCAACTGAACCTCAGCGATATCGGGCAACAATTGAACAAAAGGACGTTCAAGCCGCGCAGTAAACGGGAGCGCAAGAAACAGGAGAGACAGGTTGAAAGCAAGGTGGGCGTTTACAAGCGTTTGACTTGCCGAAGAGGTTGATATGAAATGCAATATTGGCAAGAGGTTGACCAACATTAACACAACAACGGCCCAAAATCCACGCAACACCAGATTGGCTAACGGAGGTCTGCGTGCTGCCGGAGACATGCTTCGGCTCAACCAGAGAGGAATCAGCGCAGAGCCTAGGTTTGCTCCAAGAACAAGCGACACGCCCGCGGCAACAGGCACTGCTTCAATGGTGACAAGCGTGACACACATAAGGATAACAGCCAGGCTGGAATGCATCACAAAGGCAAGCGCCGCGCCAATCAGAAAGGCTGCTGTGAAGTCACGTTCAAGGTAGCCCGCTAGGGCTGGCAAAAATGCACTATCCCGAATTGGGTCCATTGTTTCGCGCAGAAACCTGAGCGAAATGAGGATAAAGGCTATTCCAAGTACAATCCGGCCAATCTGTTTGACGATTCGGCGATCAGATTTGACAAAGGCGAAACCGCCTACCCCCAACAATAAAGGCACTAACCAATCAAGTGGGAAGGACAGGATCTGGATCAGCAAAGCCGATCCAAGATCTGCCCCAAGGATCACCGCAAGCCCAACGGGAAATGACAATTTTCCCGCACCGGCAAGCCCAGCCACAAGCAAAGCAACTGCTGCGGAACTCTGCAAAACCAATGCCAACCCCAAACCGGATGCAGCAGATTTCAGGGCGCTTGATTTTTGAGTAACAACCCGACGAAAGCCCACACCAAACGCGCGTTCTATTCCGGTATGAACCATTCGTACTGCAAAAAGCAGCATCATCGTTGCACCAAAGAGATATATAAAAAAGGAGAGAATTGCCATCGTTACCCGATCAGCTCGGGCTATGCCGCCTAAGCAAAAGAAAAAAGACGGCCCTATTCAGGACCGTCATAGTAATAACCCGCCGTTCAGGTGGGCCAAGGGAGAGAGTAGGTTTTGACGTTGGTGAAAAACTTCATCGCTTCAGTCACACCTTCTTTGACCGCGTTTCCGCTGTCTTTGATGCCGCCAAAGGGAGAGGTTTCAATCCGGTAGCCAGGTTGTTCCCATATGTTGCAAGTGCCAACGTCCAGACCGTTGATGTAAGCAATCGCACGGTTCAGGTCGTTGGTGCAAACACCAGACGACAGGCCAAAATCCGTTGAGTTAGAAATCACCATGACTTCCTCATCATTATCTGGAACACGTACGATCGGAATGATTGGGCCAAATGTTTCTTCCATCACCAATTCGCTGTCATGGGGCACGAGATCCACCACGATAGGTGGCAACAATGCACCCTGACGGCCAGGATGATACAGGATTTTTGCGCCTTCTTTTTCAGCCTGATATACACGATTTTCAAACAATTCCGCAGCTTGTGCATGGATCACACAACCCAACTGGGTTTCTGGGTCTTGCGGATCACCAAACTTAATTGCTTTGGCTTTTTCCAACACCATTGGCACGAACTTGTCGGCCACCGACTCCTGAACCAAAATGCGTTTAATCGCAGTGCAACGTTGGCCAGAGTTGCCAGTGGCACCTGCCACAGCAATGGTAGCGGCTTTCTCAAGATCAGCATCCGTAAGGTCATTGCAAATGATCAATGGATCATTGCCACCCAATTCTAACGCTTGCCGCGTATAGGATGCTTTTGAGGCAATTAATTTGCCTACTGGAACACCGCCCGTGAAGGTAATGATGTCAATGTTTTCATTAACGATCATTTCTTCGCCGATATCTTGCGGCATGCCAGTGACAACCTGAAGCATCTCATACGGTAAGCCCGCTTCATAGAGAATATCAGCCAAAGCAATCGCTGTGAGCGGGGTTAGTTCAGTTGGCTTGAGCACCATACAGTTGTTGGTTGCAATGGAGGGTGCTATTTTGTGACTAACCATGTTCAACGGATGATTAAACGGTGTGATTGCAGAGATTGCCCGCACAGGTTCACGTTTGGTGAAGATTTTACGTTCTTTGCCGTTGTGTGTCAGATCACACGAGAAAATTTCGCCATCATCGTTCAAAGCTTGATGTGCCGCAAATTGATAAACATCCTGTGCACGTTTGGTTTCATAGATTGCGTGTTGGTGGCATATGCCGAGTTCAAGCGTCAACCATTTGGCCAGATAATCACGGCGTTCACCGATCAGCTCACCGGTACGTTGTAGGATTTGGCTGCGCTCATAACGCGATAGCTTTGACTTATAAGCCGCCGCAATCTCGAACGCTTTGCGTGCATGTTCGGCTGAACCCGCAGGCACAGTTCCGATAACTTCGTCGGTATAAGGATATTTTACTTCTACCACAGCGTCGGTGAAAACAATTTCACCGCCAATGCGCATACCCTCATGTCTTATCTCTGTTTTGTTAAACATATTTTTAATATCCTTCATATTAGAGTGCTGCCGCTTTAGTGGCATAAAAGAACGCATCAAAGTTGCGCAGATCAGGAGCTGAATCCAATTCCAATTTGCGGTTTACAATGAACGGAACCGTTTGCTCGTGCAGGCCACCATGTGAACGCAGCGGATCTTTCAATGCAGCCAGATCGTGGCGATGCTCTGAGGTTCCGATGGTAATGTTCGCGCCAGAGGTCAAAACGATGTCACCGATGCGGTCGGCTGGCAGTCCAAAGCGGCCACATGCCTCTTCCCGTCCACACACAAACTCGATGCCATCGATTTTAGCTAGACGATCAATGATATCCTGACGATCCGTGTCTGCTGGCAAATACATGGTTGCAAAAGAACCTAATGCTCCATGATGAACCACATATGGGTCGGTAATTGGCAGGATAACACGGGCCACAGCCTCGCCCAACCATTCGTCCATAACGTCCTGAATATAGACCACATTTGGGGAACCATCTGCATGATGCTTTGGCTTCATGCCGTGGTCGCCGGTGATAACGATCGCCGCGCCCATTTCGTCCAATTGCCCAAGGTATCTATCAAAATTCTCATAAAAAGAATTCGCCATAGGTGCGCCCGGTGCGTGTTTGTGCTGGATAAAATCCGTAGTTGTCAGATACATTACATCTGGCTTCCATTCCCTCAACAATTTCACACCCGCGGCAAACACAAACTCTGACAATTCAGCAGAATATACTTCAGGTACATCCATACCAGTCCATTTACTGCCATTTTCAATGCCGTGTTCTGCAACAGTTGTTGTGTCAGAACATTCAGCAGAGAAACAAATCGCTGTGTCAGTTTCAAAAGTCAGCTTGGCAGCAAGCAACGCGCGCAGCTTGTCTTTTGCAGTGACAATTGCCACTCGCGCACCAGCCTCTTGAAACTTGTGAAAAATCGTTGGTGCCCGCAAGAAACGTACGTCGTTCATCATCACTTCGGTTTTGGTTTCCGGGTCATACAGGTAGTTGCCACAAATACCATGAACCGCTGGCGGACGACCCGTGGCAATCGACATGTTGTTCGGGTTTGTGAACGACGGCACAACAGAATGCGCCAGCCGGACCGTGCCAGTTTCTTTAATCCGTTTCAGATTTGGCATCAGGCCAGCCGTAATAGCCTCATCAAGATAAGCGGGCTCACATCCGTCAAGACAAATTGCAATCGCACAAGTCTTTGGGGCGGCGTAAGTACGGTCACTTGCTACGACCGGAGTTTGAATTGTCATTTTATAGTTCCTTTTTTATCTGAATTGCTCCAGGTTATTTTATTTTGAATTGTCATTTTATAGTCCCTTTCTTACCTAAATTGCTCCAGGTTTTTTTCATTTTAGTTTGTAAGCCTGATTACTTGGCTTTGTTAACCGCGCTACGAAGCCAGCCTGAGATAAATTCGGCAATCAGGACCATGGCGATAATCGATAGGACAATTGCCCCAACCCGCAGATTTTCCAGCTGTTGTACGTTGCGTTTGAGATACCAACCCATGCCACCGCCGCCAAAGAAACCGACAACCGTCGCTGCCCGAAAGGCCACATCCCAAGTGTAGATGGCAATTCCGGTGAAAGCTACACGCACCTGTGGCACAACTGCGAAGATGAAGACCTGGAACGGGTTGGCTCCAGCGGAACGCATGGCTTCAACCGGTCCCATTTCAATGGCTTCTATCTCGTCCGAGAAGAGCTTTCCAGCGAATCCTATACAGAACATAGTAAGGGCACTGACTCCAGCCAACATCCCAAATCCTAGAACTGACACAAAAAGGATAGTCCAGATAGTTTCGTGAATGGCTCGGCAAGAAATGACGCCCATGCGCCCGATCGGGAACAGTATTTGTCGGTTTGGCGACACATTAGCTGCAGAAAACCAAGCCAGTGGGATGGAGAGGAAGACCCCGGCAATGCCACCCAGAAAGGACATCTGCAACGTATCAACAACTGAGGCCAGATATCCCGGGTCTGTGACGTATGCCAGATCCGGTGGGTAATACCGCTCAGAGATAACCCCGACCAGACCGCCCAATGCTCCAAGCATTTTGGGAATGCTGACATTCATGAAGTTCAGCGAGTAAGTCAGGAATACCAGCACGAACAACAACGTGCCATATTTGTAAATAGAGCCAGGGAAGGTGAAGCGCGACCATGTAAGCGGCTGCGTATCCTCGGGTTTGTTAATCTTGGTCATTGTCATCTCCTCAAATCACAGCTTTGCGCAGGTAGTGCGAAATCACTTCGCCCAGAACGATTAACATCAGGATGGCCAGAATCACCATCGTGACGCCACCATAGTTGAAACTGTTCATTTGCCGGAAGAACAACAGGCCAAGGCCACCCGCGCCAACCAGACCCATGACAGCAGATCGGCGAATATTGATGTCCCATTCAAAGATCACGGTTGCCAAAACCACAGGATAAATCTGTGGCAGAATACCGTAATACATGACTTGAAAATTGTTGCCGCCAACCGCCCGGACTGCCTCAACAGGTTTGGCATCGATATTCTCAATCGCCTCGGCGGTAATTTTTGAGATAAAGCCAACGGAACGCATCGCGATAGCCAGAATTCCCGGCAAAGCCCCCAATCCAACGGCGCTGACAAAAATCAGTGCCCAGACGATCTCGTGAACCGAGCGACTCACAACCATCAGGAATCGGCCAAGCGGATAGAGAATATGTTTGCTAGGGGTTACGTTAGCTGCCCCAAGCCACGCCACAGGCAATGAAAAAAAACAGCCTAGCACAGTGCCGACGCAGGCCATCATGAACGTCTCAATGGTTGGAATTATCAGTTCTGACAGAAGTCCTAGATCAAGACTGATATAGCGCCCAACCGAAGCCAAAACACCATTGCGTCCACCAATGCGTGACCAGTCAGTATCTGCTATAATCGTGCCGTTTACACACCATGTGGCGAACAGGATGAACATGCCCCAACCCAATGCCATCTTTAAATGGCGATTGCGGCGCATATCGATTTGCCCAGTAAAGGCGTCGGAATGAGGTTGTGTAATACTCATGACTTACAACACCTCCATTGCATAAATATCTTCCAGATCGCTGTCGCGCAGCGTGCTGGTCTCACCATCAAATTTCTTGATTCCATCCTGCAAACCAATGATCCGGTTGCAGAATTCCTTGGCCAATTGCACATCGTGAATATTACACACAGCTGGCACACCAAGTTCTTGGGCGATACCACGGATCAGAGCCATAACTTCGCGCGAAATTTTCGGGTCCAGTGCCGAGGTTGGCTCATCCAACAATAGGAGTTTAGGCTGCTGCATCAGGGCGCGGGCGATACCAACGCGTTGCCGTTGCCCTCCACTCAATTCGTCGGCGCGTTTGTTGATGTGGTCGCTCAGCCCAACCCGGTCGAGAAAGTAGAGCGCCTGATCAATATCTTTTTTGGGAAAGTGGCGAAATAGGCTTCGCAAATTTCCAGTATATCCTAACCGACCAGACAAAACATTGTCCATCACCGACATCCGGTTGATCAGGTTAAACTCCTGGAAAATCATCCCAACATCACGACGCAATTCACGCAGTGCGCGAGTCTTCAGAGCGATTACGTCCTTGCCAAGCAGATTTATTGAGCCACTTGTTGGCTCTACCAGCCTATTGATACAGCGGATCAACGTTGATTTTCCCGCGCCACTTGGCCCAATCATGGCCATGAAATCATCGGACAAAACATCAAAATTGATGCCTTTTAGGATTTCTGGGCCTTTTGCCGCATATCTGACCCGAAGGTCTTTTACGGATAATACTGAAGTCATGTTTTCTCTCCCCTTAAGAGCCTGCCCACCAATATTTAGGCGGGCAGGTATTTAATGCCAAATTATTTTTTCTTGGCGTCTTTGGCTGCTTTTAGATCACGAATGATATCGTAATCCGCATCAGACATCGGAACGAACTTACTAGCGTTCACATTTTTCAGGTATTTTTGACCTTCTTCACTGTCGCCAAGGGTCAAAAAAGCATTTTGAATTTGATCAATCAATTCAGGACAAAGACGTCCGTTCACAACAAACGGATCCTGCGGGATCACGGGCGACGACCACAAAACAATGTAGTCTTCCATCTTTGCGATACCACGGTCCAAAACGTTATCCAGTCGGTGTGTAGCAACAAACGCCGCATCAACTTGCCCTTCAAACACGGCCACTGCAGAAAGATCGTGCCCACCAGTGTACACAACACGTGAGAAGTAATCTTCGAGATCAGAACCGATCACCTTAGAAAAAGATACGCGTGGCAAGAGATTACCAGAGGTGCTGGCAGGGTCAGTAAGACCGATCACAGCGCCTTTGATGTCCTCAAGGCTGTTAAAGCCAGAATCAGCGCGAGCGACCAGAACCGCTTTGTAACCCGGGCCCTCTTCCTGGAAATGGCCTTTGTGCTTGGCGTAAGTGGTAATCACCCTCAGCTCAGGATCCTTTTCCTGTGCAATCACGTAAGAATAGGGGCCGTGCATGCCCAGATCAACAAATCCACCCAACATGGCTTCGACTACTGACGCGTAGGATGTCGGCAGAAAAAACTCGACGTTTTTGCCAGTAGCCGCTTTGATCTGATTGACCAATGGCTTATAAAGCGACAGCTCTTGCGTCGTTTCCTCTGTCGGAATCATCGAAAAACGGATGACCTCGGGGTTCTCACATTCATTAGCCTGAACAGCGCCCATGAATGTCACGGAGGCGACAACCGCCGCGCCCAGAATCTTGCTTGTCTTATTATTAATATTCATTTTCTTCTCCCTAAGTTTATTAATATTCATTTTCTTCTCCCTAAGTTAAAAATATTAGTTTAGTATTTCCAGCCTTTCCCTTGGTTTAAAAAATCTAAATGTCGCATTCACCGCCTTGTTCGTTAGGCAGGCATCTTTTAAATGACGCCCCTATGGATGGCTGCTTCCAGAAAGCTCTCTTTGGCGCCTACGAAGTTTTTACCCCGCTCGCCTGCGAATGCCTCATCAACAATGGTTTGGAAGCTCTCGGAGGGGATTTTGTGATCGGCAAAGCGATGACCCACGCCCAGTTGCTTCAGAAAGACTGTTAAGTTATCGGCGCCTTTGATCAGATCATCTCCAAAGATTGCCTTCAGGCTTTCTTCGCGAAAACCTCCTATCCCAATCACCGACTGCAGAATTGTCGGCAAGGTAAAGGAACAGGCAATACCATGCTGCACCCCCCACCCCAGAGTAATCGGATAAGAGATATTGTGCGCAATCGCAGTTTTTGTGTTTGAGAAAGCAAGCCCGGCATTCAAAGAGGCCTCAGCAATGCTGCTGCGCAAGTCAAGATTGCCCAGATCACCCAACAGTTTTGGCAGGTCCTGTATTATCGCTCGAGCCGCGGCCACAGCGTAACGAGCTGAGACCGGGTTGGCGTTAATATTCCAAATACTTTCAATCGAATGCGACAACGCGTCTAATGCGGTTGCTAGTGTCAGCCCATAGGGCTTACCAAGCATCAATGCCGGATCGACCAGCGCAACTTCGGGATAAAGCACTTCTCGCGCCAACGAAAATTTGCGATTATTCTCTTCGTCCCAAACCGTTGCCCAGCATGTCACTTCACTACCAGTACCCGCCGTTGTTGGCACTGCAATGATCGGGATAGCAGATAGGGCTTCTTCCCCAGTTTTGGATTGAAGAAAATCCAAAACTTTACTGAAGTCACCCCCAGCAGTTGCAAAAACCTTGGCAGAGTCGATCACTGACCCACCGCCAAGTGCAACAATGACGTCGGGCATTTTGGCAAGATCGGCGAAACGGGCCGATTGACCAGCCAACAGGCGTGTATCTGGATTGGGAGCAATATCGTTAATAATCAACTCGGGCTGTCCAGCTTTCGCAATCAGTTCAACAGTCAGGTCATCAAAGGGGCTGTCTGGATAAGTTACTAAGGCATAGCTGCGGCCCGCAATCATGTCCGCTAGGGTCGAAAACTGGCCATTGCCAAACATTATTTTCACCGGATTCTTATAGGTCCACATAGTTAAATTCCTCTGTTTTTATGCTTTTGAAACTTTCTTGAGATAAATTTACATAACCCAACCTATAAAACAAATTGTATAATTGAATACTTCCTATATACTGAATCTATGCTTACAACCGCCCTCCGTTCCTTTCATGCCGTCGCACTTCATAGTGGGTTTTCTGCCGCTGCACGGGCTATGAACATCAGTCAGCCAACGCTGTCCACGCAAGTTAAGGCTCTGGAAAAACGGTATGATGTGGAACTGTTCAGCCGCATCGGGCGAGATGTTCACTTAACTCCAGCTGGCCAGGAACTGTTCCAGACAACACTGCGCCTGATGCAAAATGAGACTGAAGCTGAAGACTTGTTGAATTCATTCAAGGGGCTACAGTCTGGATCGCTGCGAATCGCAGCTGTTGGGCCATTTCACGCCACGGACATGATGCTCGACTTCAAGTTACGCTATCCTAAAATCGACATTAGCATACAATTTGGAAATTCGCAGCGCAGCTTTGAACGCCTGCTGGCTTATGGGGCAGATGTTGGGCTGATCGCAGAGGTGAACGCTGACCCACGTGTTGTAACACTTCCCTACAGTTCGCATGAAGTCGTGGTGTTTGTGAACTCTGATCATCCATTTTTTGATCGTGAATGCATTTTAATTCACGAGTTGAAGGATCAGAAGGTCGTGCAACGCGAGATCGGCTC
>JGI26260J51721_1000690_pt1 | contig 15008 bp, 17 predicted proteins | sample SaaInlV_120m_DNA_4_FD_51721 | JGI IMG/M metagenome (IMG submission 51721)
ACATCCGCTTACGCTGTAAGCAAAGGTCGCGCGCGCTCAATCAGCCGTGCGTTGCCAGAAGAGGTGCCCATCGCCATGGTGTACAACGGCACGACACAAGCGGTGATGATGGCGACACCGTGCGATTTGAAAGACTTTGGCCGTGGATTTACCCGGACCGAAGGCTGGGGCACGCCTGACAGCATCGAAGTGGTAACCCATGAGAACGGCATCGAAGTGCAAATGTGGTTGCCTGACGCTAAGGCCGAGACGTTGGCGTCGCGTCGCCGCGCCATGGCCGGACCTGTTGGGTGTGGGCTCTGTGGCATCGATAGCCTTGCTGAGGCGGCGCGCGATGTGCCCGCGGTCACCGCAAACATCAGCCTGACACCAGATCATATCGTGGCCGCAATGCGCGCGCTGCGCGACGGGCAGGCGCTGCATAATCAAACACGCGCGGTTCACGCGGCAGGTTTTTATGATTCTGATCAAGGGCTTACAGATATCCGCGAAGACGTGGGCCGCCACAATGCGCTCGACAAGTTGATTGGTGCGACGCTCGATTGCACAGGCGGTGCGGTGGTTCTAACATCGCGTGTCTCGGTTGAAATAGTCCAGAAATCTGCCATGGCAGGCGCACCTGTCATCCTCGCCGTGTCTGCGCCCACGACCCTTGCAGTGCAAACCGCAGACGCTGCCAATATCACGCTTGTGGCACTTGCCCGCGATGACACGTTCGAAATATTCACCCATCCCCAACGCATCCAAACTGACGAGGCCTCAGATGTCGCCTGATAAAATCAATCGCATGATCAACCAGATTGCCACGTTCTTCGAAACCCAGCCTGACGCCGACAAAGCGGGCTGTGTGGCAGATCACCTACAGGAATTCTGGGAACCACGCATGCTGGAACAGCTAGCGGATCATATGAAAAGCGGCGGTGACGGGCTGAGCCCGCTGGCGCACGAGGGGTCCCAGCGTGTATTGGATATGCCCGCCTAAGCGGCGCAATCGCCCTGAAATGGTCAGGGTTTCCTCGCTTGCCTGCCATGCGCGCGCCATAACGTCTCCAAATGACGACAGGCGCCCTATGATAAGACCCATCCTTCAGTCGCTTCGCCGCGAACATATGGACGTGACATTGCGCAACGGGCGCGACCACACGGTGCGTATAGTTGAACGCCCCGGCGTTTGGATGAACAACGCCGATCTTGCGGCCTTAACGGCAGACTTGCGGATCATTGCAGACAAAACCCTTGGCCACGGCGAGCTGAACTATGGCGTGTTTTCGGGGGGTCGCGCTCATTTGTGCGATACCATTGTGACCTTTGTCACATTGCCCGATGGGACACCGATTGCCTTTAATGCCTTGGTGATTATGACGTTGGAGACTGTGCCCGATCCCACCCCCGTGCTGCATCTTGGCCTTATGATGGTGGACCCTGACCAGCAATCCAGTGGCTTGTCTTGGGTTCTGTATGGTTTGACGTGCTTTTTGCTGTTTGTACGCAATCAGTTTCGCCCGATCTAGGTGTCCAATGTCACGCAGGTGCCGAGCGTTGTTGGCATGGTGTCGGGCATGTTTTCACAGGTCTGGCCCAAACCTGATGCAGATCGGCGCACCTTGAACCATGTGCTGTTGGCGCGCCGCATCATGGCGCATCATCGCGCGGTGTTCGGGGTCGGGGCTGATGCAAAATTTGACGAAGCGTAGTTTGTGATCACCAACGCCTATACGGGCGGGTCCGATGACCTCAAGAAAACGTGGGACACCGCGCCCAAGCACCGCGACGCGGTCTTTAACGACTTTTGCCAAGCGGTACTTAATTATGATCGCGGGGATGATGTGTTGCAGTTGGGACGGATCGATTTGCCTGCGCTGCGCCACTACCTGACACGTGATGTGCCTTGAGGCCGCGTCGCTTGGCCGTGCAGGCTGGCCCATGGCAGCACTTGCCGACAACGCCGTCACGCGCGCCGAAATTCACGAAAGGTTCGGCATTCCGTCGGATCGCACGTTGGTTCAAGCAATCCGGTTCGGCCCACTAACAGGCGCCGCGCCGCGCACGGCGACCTCTAAGCAAAATCTTGGTCTAGTCGACTGCCAATCCACTTGGAACTGTTTCGGGGCGCCCAAGCGGGCGGTCTTTTGCAGTTTCACCCGTTAAGGCGTTCAAAAACGATGTGATATTAAGGATTTCTGCATCGCTCAGCGCGACAGGATTTATATCGAGGACCGCATCCTGACGCGCCATTTCACGAACGTCTTGGCGGATCGAAAAATCAACGGCCACAAGCCACGGCACGTCTGGTAGATTGGCCATTTCTGGCGTCCACGTGGCCCGCGCTGCTGCCGGGTTTGAATGGTGGTGGATTATGTCCCCAAGGGTCGGGTAAGCGCCGTTGTGACCATAAGGCGCCGTCAGCGCGACGTTGCGCAATGACGGTGTGCGAAAGCGATAAGCATCTGATAATAAATCTGTTTCCCCCATGCGCCCGACATCGCGGGGAAGTTTGTCAAACGTGCGGGTCCGCCCCGGACCGAAGGCGGGAAGTCCGATGGCGTGAAAATCCTGATCGGTGAACAACGCGCCGGAATGACATGACGCGCAGCGGGCTTCGCCAAAGAATAAAGCGCGGCCTCGTTCGGCGTCTGCGGGCAGGGGTGTTCCGACAAGCCACGCATCGTATGGCGCATCAAAGCTGCGCCATTCGGAATTGATGAAGGCCCCCAATGCATTGCCTATTTCGACGATCGAAATATCCAAGGGTTCTTCAACAGTATCAAAGGCTTGGATGAACATATCAGAGTATTCTGGGATAGCACGGACGCGGGCGGCGATGATGGGCCATGCGGCGTCGATCCGGTCATGGGTTGCCCCTGCGACGTCGTTTTCACCGGGGTTTCCAGCCATTTCGAATTGCGCGGTCAGCGGGAACAATGCTTGTGCAGCGACGATGTTATCTAGGCCTTGGGGTAGCCATTCTTCGGCGGGTGAATCAAAGCCGTTTCCGAACTGATCAGACACCTCAAGGCGGCCATCATGAAACAGCACGTCAACAGAATTATGTCCTATATTCCATAGGCTTGGCGCATTGCGCGGGATGCGTTTGCGGATGTCGATGGCGACCCGATCCGGCCCAATACCTGTCCCGCCTTCTCCGATCCCAAGGGACAATCCATCGCCCCCCCCAAGGTCATGGTGATGACATGTGCCGCACGAAATATTGCGATTTCCGCTGAGGATTTTATCGTAAAACAGCAGCTGGCCAATGCGGGCTTGCGCTGGATCGGCATCCACGAAATCATCTAGTGATATCGGTTCGGCTTGCGTCGTGCCTACACCCATAAAAATGGCGAGGATCCATGCTTTTGATTGGTTTTGTACAAACATTTCGACCCCTTTTAACCATTCTGTACAAATCTCTGGGGGCCTCAACCCTTTGTTTTTNGTTAATTGTNGCAGGTTCGGTGCAAGCGGCTGATCTGGAGGACGCACGCGACCTCATGGAGGCGGGGTCTTTCGTGCAAGCGCGCGAACAATTTGAAGTTTTGGCGCGATCGGGCAATGCGGACGCGGAGGAATTGATCGGGGTTATGTACGCGCTCGGCCTCGGGGTTGAGCGCGACGACGAGCGCGCGTTCGAGTGGTATCTGCGCGCGTCGATGAAAGGCCATCCCGGCGCGCAATCTGGCATCGGTTGGTATTATGAAATCGGTCGGGGAATGCCTGCGCCCGATCTGGTGCGCGCGTATCTTTGGTATGCGCTGTCAGCGATTGGCGGGGACGTTGATGCGCCTGACAGTTTGGAGGAACTGACGCCACGCATGACCGCCGTGCAGCGGGCGAGGGCGCAGGTGTTGGTCGATGATTACCGCGTCTGGATGTATCCGTTTCGCTAAGCGGNACTGACCCCGTACATCAGGTGATCGCAATTCTTGCGCATCAATTCATATTGATCCTGCCTCGACCATATAATTGTTGGCCGAACACATGGCCGCGTCATCGGACGCAAGAAACAGAACCATGCGTGCCACGTAAACCGGATCGATTAAATCTGGAAGGCACTGACGGTTGCGGTGCGCTTCGAGTGCCTCTGGGGTCGCCCAGAGTTCTTTTTGCCGGTCTGTCATGATCCAGCCCGGAACCACTGTATTCACACGAATCCGGTGATCACCAAGGTCACGCGCCATTGTGCGGGTCAGTCCGTGGACCGCAGCCTTGGCCGTCGTATAGGCGGGAAATCCACCGCCTGCTTCCCACCACGAATTTGATCCCATGTTGATAATTGAACCGCCCCCATTCGCAATCATGCCAGGCGCGATTGCTTGGATGGCAAAGAACATATGACGGATGTTGGTTGCTTGGCGTTCATCCCAATACGCAGGCGTCACGTCTGTCCAGTTGTGGCGATCATCGCGTGCTGCATTGTTCACCAGAACATCTGCAGGGCCCAAAGTGTCCGTCAGTTTCGTTAGTGCGGCTTGCATCGCGGAGACGTCGCGAAGGTCACAAATTTCAAACGTGACGCCCGGTGTATCCTCGGCCAACGCGGCACTTGCGTCCCCGTCGAGGTCAAGAAATGCAACGCGTGCGCCTTGGGCGGCGAAGGCCTTGACCATTTCGGCGCCAATACCTTGTGCACCACCAGAGACGATGACAGTTTTGTTTTGAAGGCTCGGGTAGATCGCAAAGTCTGGCATAGCGTTTCCTGATGGCTAGGGGGTAATCGTTGGAGGCAATTCAATCGAACTCAACGTCAAATATGGACGTGCTTTTTGCATAAGAAAAGGCCGCCCCGTTTCAGGGACGGCCTTTTCAATTTCAAAACCGTGAACGCTTAGTTCAGGTCGGCTGCGTAGGCGGCGTCGAGGTCTGCTTCGACTTCGTCCACCGCTGAAATCAGCGCGTCGAGGATTTGGTCACCACCATCTACGTTGCCACGGAACCAGTCATGAACAGGAGCCGCTGCATCGGCGAACATCGCCTTTTCGTCTGGTGTTGGCACATAAAGCGCGCCGCCACCTGCAACGAAGTCGCTGTAGGCTTGGATCGAGTTGCGCTTAGGTGACGCGAATGTCGCCTGTTGCAGCGCATAGAAGCCGTCCATCACAACGCGACGGTTTGCTTCATCAAGGCCGAGGAACTGTTCGTTGTTCATCCACCATAGCGCACCCATGTAGGCGTGACCATCGAGCGTGACGNATTGCAAGCCAGCATCAGGGAACTTCATGCCCATGATGTCGGTGATGCCGTTCTTGGATCCTTCAACAACGCCCGTCTGGAACGATGTGAACAGTTCAGGCCACGGGATCGGTGTTGGGGACGCCCCCAGTGCGCGCACGAGTTCTTGGGGCAGGTCCGCCACAACAGTCCGGATTTTCAGGCCTTCCATGTCGGATGGCTGCTGGATCGGGCGCACTGTATTGGCGAAGTTGCGCCAGCCGCCTGTGTTGCCGATGGTCATCAGACGGATCGTGTCGTCGGATGTCTCCAGTGCCATGTCGCGCATTGTGCGCACGAAATCACCCTGAAGCACGGCTTCTGCCACGCGGTCATCGGCCATCAGATACGGCAGATCAAGGACCTGAACGTATGGGAAAATGCCAGCAGCGCCGCCGGAGGTTGAGATGTAGATGTCGATTGACCCCTCGGACACGCCTTCAAGGCATTCTGCACCCGTGGAACACAGCTGCGTGCCGATGAACAATTCAACTTCGATGGCACCGTTTGATGCCGCTTCGACGTAGTTTTTGAACACGATCAAACCGTCATAGTCTTCGTCGTTTTCGTTTGAGTTGGCGGTCGCGCGCAATGTGATGGAGTGACCATCTGCATAAACGGGCGCGGCGGCCAATGTGTAGGCGGCGATCATGCCGGCCGTTGCGATATATTTCATCATATTAGTAATCCTCCCAGATTGATGACGTTAGAGTGGTTTTAGTTTGAGGGTGGTCCAGGGCTAATGCAAGCCATGTAACCAGTGTCCGGCGAACATCCGAGGAAGTCCGCGAGATAGGGAACCGTCATCGAAATCTGTGGAATGAAGGTGATCAAAAAGATCACAACGACTTCGACAGCGAGGAACGGTAAAATTGCTTTTGAAATGGTTTCGACTTTTTCGCGACTGACCGTTGAGGCGACGAACAGCACCAGACCCATGGGCGGCGTTGCCAGCCCGACGGTCAGGTTCACCGACATGATGATCGCGAAGTGCACAGGGTGCACGCCGATGTCCACGAAGATGGGGCCAAGGATCGGGCCGAGGATGATGATCGCGGGGCCCGCGTCTAGAAACATGCCGACGATGAACAACAAAATGTTGATCAGGAACAGCAGGATCAGCGGGTTTTCCGACAACCCGAGGATAAAGTCCGCCATGGTTGTCGCCGCGCCGGATGTGGCGACGATTGTCTTGAATGCGACAGCAGCGCCAACCAGCAACAGCACGGCGGCTGAGGCGAGGGCGGAGCGTTGCAGCACATCAAAGAAGTCCGCCCATGTCAGGGATTTTAGGACAAACACGCTGACCAGTAGGGCGTAGGCGACGGCGATGGTGGACGCTTCGGTCGGGGTCATGATCCCCACGAGGATACCACCAAGGATGATGATCGGGGTTTGCAGCGGCACAACGCCCTTTTTCATAACGATCCGGAAGTCTGAAGACACTTGGCCACGTAGGGCGACCAACAGAAAATGTGCGATAATCAACAGGATAATCAACGTCCCCGCCAGCATCACACCTTCTGGTTTTGCCAGCCCTGTGAACGACGACACGAGGCGGAACAGCGCCCAAAGAAGACCCATCACATTGATCCGCGCGAGGATCATAGACAGCCAGAATTCTATCGGTTTGATCGTTTGGTTCTTGTGGACAATGCGTTCGGCTTTGGGCAAATCATAGCGATCCGCCATGAGGCGCACCATGACCATCAAACCAACGCCCACCAGAATACCGGGCACGATACCCGCCAAAAATAGCGCGGCCACGCTTTCGCCCATGACGTAAGCGTAAATAATCATGATGCCACTTGGCGGGATGATCGGGCCGATCACAGAAGATGCGGCGGTGATCGCGGCGGCGAATTTACGGGTGTACCCGTTCTTTTCCATCGCGGGGATCAGAGTTGACCCCAGCGCAGATGTGTCGGCAACAGCTGACCCCGACAGGCCCGCAAATAGAATTGAAGATAGGATGTTCACCTGCGCCAGACCGCCGCGCAAATGACCCATGAATGCTTGGGAAAATTCGACCAGACGGGTGGTGATGCCGCCCCGGTTCATAACTTCGCCGGCCAACATAAAGAACGGCAGCGCCATCAGCGGGAAACTGTCGATGCCCGTGTAGACATTGCGGTAAAGGATCGCGAGGTCACGTTCATTGCCCGTGGCCCACGTCATAAAGCCGGGCGCGAACAGCAGGGCGAAAACAACGGGCGTACCGATCATCAAAATGGCGAGGAACAGGGGGAGGAAGAATATAAGCATTATGACGCGCTCCCGATGTCTTCATCGCCAAGTTCAGGCAATCCGCTGTCGCGGCGGATCAGTTTCAAGCCTTGGCGCAAGATCAATTCAACGGCCACGAGGATTAGCAGGTTAATGCCAACCCAAAGCGCCAAATATTGATAATAGCTTGAGAATTTCGCACCGCATTTGCCGATTTCAATGCCGAAGGGCCAGCGCAGTGTGGACGAACACCCGCGTCCTGACAGGCTGTCGACGTGGTTGTTCAGGCCTTTGTCCCACATGACCAAAAGCACAGCAAAGGACATGAACAACAAGGCAAGGGACAGGATCGCGGCGAGTTTTTCGCTCAGCGCACGTTCTAGCATGTCGATGGCGACGAAACCGCCGTGGCGGTAGGCGATGGGCGCCATGAGACCGGTCATCCAAAGCATGCCGAACCGCGCGGCTTCTTCTGTCCAGTTGGGCGCGTCGTTCAGGGCGTAGCGCATGAACACTTGCAGCAAGATAAAGCAGACCATTGCGATCAGCGCGAAGGTCGAAATCCATTTTCCAGCGATGTGCAGCGTTTCGTTGATGGAGGCGTGGGCGCGGGTGGCCGCGACAGGGCGCAGGATGCACAGCACCCACAACAGCGCCGCCAGCCCGAAAACAAACGCCATATCACCAAGGCCGACCCTGTCGGCAATGGCTTCACGGCGGTCCTCAAAGGCCCCGATGTATAGGATTGCAGCGTAAGATATTGCTACCAATCCGATTGCAAGACGTCCTCCCACGGCTTGCCCTCCTTTTTATCAAACGTCTGTTATTACTTGTTATCAGTGTCTTACGCGCTGTTCTTAATTCATCCTTTGAGCGATACGAAACGTCTCCCCTGGAATATTAACGGCAAGCCGTCGCGCACGGATGCGCCTGTGACGCGGCCCACAATGATGGTATGATCGCCAGCGTCGTGTTCGGCATCCAAGCTGCATTCGAACCGTGCCAGACAGCCGCGAATGTGGGGCACATCGTGGTCCCCCGTGACCCAATCGAGGCCATCGAACGCGGATTTATCTTTGACAAACCCGTTGCAGATATCGGCCTGATGGCCATCCAGAATATGGATCGCGAAATGCGGCGCACCTGTGAAGTACTTGAAACGCTTGGATGATTTAGCGGGTGACCACAGGACCAAAGGCGGATCTAGAGACACGGATGCAAAGCTGTTGGCGGTGATCCCGATGGGGCAATCCGCGCTTGGCACAGTCACAACCGTCACGCCAGTGGCATATGCGCCAAGGGCATCGCGAAAGGCGCGAGGGTCGTCGATTGGATCAAACGCGTTCATTACGCGACCTCGTGGCCGAGGGCGGCTTCATAGAGTTTGAACCAAGTGGTGCGGGGCATATCTACATTAAAGGCGTCCGAGAACCCTCTGATACGGTTGATATTATTTGTTCCCATAACAGGCATAATTTTCGCTGGATGCGCCAGAAGCCATGCAACTGCAACGGCTGCGCGGTCTACGGAATTGGCGTTCGCGACCTCCTCCATCACGGCCGTGAGAGGCGTGTTTTCTGTCATCAACGCGCCGCCACCAAGGGGGGACCACGCCATAGGTGCCACGCTGCGTTCTTGCAGATAGGCCAGATCCCCGTTGGTGAAGGCGTCGTGCGCGCCAAGGGACATTTCGATCTGGTTGGTCACCAGTTGCGATTTCATCGCCGATTGAAGCAGGGTCCAGTCGTGCAGTTTGAAGTTCGATACGCCGACAGCGCGCACCTTGCCAGATGCCACGACCTCGTCGAGAGCGGCACCGGTTTCATGATGATCCATCAGCGGATCGGGGCGGTGGATCAGCAGGATGTCAATTTTATCGATGCCCATCAGGCGCAAGGAGTGGTCCACAGATGCCAGAATATGCGCGCGACTGGTGTCGTAGTATTTCCCGGGGACGTCAGAATAGCGGCCCGCAGGAACTAAGATATCGCATTTTGTCACGACTTCGATTTGGTCTTTGATGGCTTGGGTCAGGCCCGCGCCCATGATTTCTTCGGCCAAGTAGCCGCCATAGATATCGGCCTGATCCATCGTCGTGATGCCCTGTTCAAGGCAGGCTTCGATCTTGGCTTGCACGGCTTTGGGGGACGTGTCGTCGACGTCGCCAAGGCGCCACATGCCATAGATCATGCGGGACAGTGAAAGGTCAGGCGTAAGGTTGATGCGTTCCATTGAAGTATTGGCCATTAGGTGCGGGGTCCGTTTCCGAGAGGGGTTGCAGGGGTGTCGCTGGGGACACGTCCATAAGCATGGGGCAATGAGCAGGTTTTCAAGTCCGGCATCACGAGTTTGCCAAAGTATTTTGCTTCATCAATGTGAGGGTAGCCCGAGAAAATGAAGCTGCGAATACCCATTTTGCGGTAATTTTCGATTTTTGAGAGGACTTGGTCCGCGGATCCGACCAAGGCCGCGCCGCAACCCGATCGCGCACGACCCACGCCTGTCCAAAGGTTGGGTTCAACGTAGCCGAATTTGTCAGCCAGTTCGCGTGCCTTTGCTTGATGTGCGACGCCAAGGGAAATGGAATCGTGGGCACGGTCACGGATCAGTTTGCCGTAGTCATCGTCCAGTTTGGACACAAGGTGATCTGCATACTCGCGGGCCTCGGCCTCGGTGTCGCGCACGATCATGTGGACGCGCAGGCCGTAATCAAGGGTGCGGTTGTAGCGTTCAGCCACGGCGTTCACGTCTTTCATGCGCTGCGCCAATTGGTCTTCTGGTTCGGGCCACATCAGGTAGACATCACAGTGCTGACCGCACAGTTCCAGCGCGGCGGGGGAATAGCCGCCGAAATACAAAAGCGGGCCGCCCGTTTGATAGGGCGTGGCAGGGGCTGTCGGGATATTCACGAATTGATAGACGTTGCCGTCGTAGTTGATTTTGTTGCGCGTCCACGCCTGTTTCAGGATTTCAACCACTTCTCGGGACCGTTGGTAACGTAATTTGCTGTCGGCCACTTCACCGGGGAAATCTGATGAGATCACGTTCAGGGTCAAACGGCCTTTCATCATGTGATCTAGCGTCGCGATCGTGCGCGCTAGCATGATGGGCTGCATTTCGCCGCAGCGTATCGCGGCGAGAATGTTTATCTTTTCCGTCAGCGGCGCCATGCCAGCCACGAAAGACAATGTGTCTTGTCCGACTTGAAAGGAAGAGGGGGCAAGGATGTTGCGAAAGCCTTGGTTTTCAGCCTCAAGCACGATGTCGCGGCAGTGTTCCCATGAGGATCGTAGCGCGCCGTCCGGCACGCCCAAATAGGCGTAATCGTCTGAACATAATGCAGAAAACCAGCTGACTTCGGATGCGTCAAGGTCCGCGGATGTTACCGGAACGATCGTCATTGATTCCCCCTCAGACATATCTGTTGCCACTTGCGTAGCATTCAAAAAGCCGTATATCAATCCTGTATCAATTTAGTTCACGCCACCTGGGAGGGCGGACATGTCAGACCGCCAACGCCCCACAGCGCTTCCAAAATATGTTCAAATCTCTGAGATGTTGATCCGTGACATTGCGGCTGGGCGGTTGGCGGATGGTGCGCGATTGCCNCCCGAACGCGAAATGGCCGANGGGTTGGGCACGGCTGTTGGGACGCTGCGCAAAGCACTTNATCTTCTGGTGGAAAAGCAGCTNTTGGAACGGGTGCAAGGGTCGGGAAACTACGTGCGTGCGCAAACGGATGTGGCCTCTNTCTATAGTTTTTTGCGGATTGAACGGGTGCAGGGCGGCGGGTTGCCCACGGCTGAGGTTTTGTCGATAGACCACATAGCGGCCCCGCACGCGATAGGGTTTCAAAGCCCGAATGGATTTCGATTCCGCCGATTGCGGTTCATGGATCGTGTGCCTGCCGCGATGGAAGAAATCTGGCTGGATGGCGCGGTGACGGACAATGTGGATGCGCAGGCGGTGTCTGAATCGCTGTATCTTTATTACTCAGAAGTTTTAGGGGTGGTCATCACCTCTGCCGAGGACCGGATCAACGTCGCACCTGTGCCAAGCTGGGCCGATGCGCGCTTTGGTCTAAACGCAGGTGAGACGGCCGGATATATTGAGCGGACGGGCAGGTCACACAGGCGAAACAGTAGAATTTTCAAGGACATGGTTTGATCCCAACGAGATCAACTATGTCTCTCGGTTAGGGAAGACTTAGGCAATGGCGACAGGTGCGGACGATATGGTGAACTATGGGATCATCGGCTGTGGGATGATGGCGCGCGAACATATCGCGAACATCAATTTGCTGCCCCATGGTCGCGTCACGGTGGTCTATGATCCCGTGCGCGAATTGGCCGAAACCTGCGCGCAACTGGCGGGTAAGGGCGGCAATTCAGCTGAAGCCGTGGTGGTCGATACGCTAGATGATCTGTTGGCGTTTGAGGATTTGGATGCGGTGGTGATCGTCAGCCCGAACCACCTGCATGCCGCGCAGCTGCGCGAGATCGCTGCCAAGCGCCCTATGCCGATACTGTGCGAAAAGCCGCTTTATACGGACCCCGAAGATCGCGCCAATTTGGACGCGGCGTTCAAAGGCTATGCGCATCCGGTGTGGGTCGCGATGGAATACCGCTACATGCCACCCGTCGCCGCGCTTATCGAACAGGCGGATCAGGCGACAGGTGGTGTGAAAATGCTGACCATCCGCGAACACCGCTTTCCGTTTTTGCCAAAAATCGGGGATTGGAACCGTTTTAACGTCAATTCTGGTGGCACGTTGGTTGAAAAATGCTGTCACTTCTTTGATCTGATGCGGGTGATTTTGCAGGCGGAACCTGTGCAGGTGATGGCGTCAGCGGGGCAAGTGAACAACCACCTCGATGAAGAATATGACGGCCAAGTGCCCGACATTTGGGACGCAGGATACGTGATTGTGGATTTTGACAACGGCACGCGCGCCATGTTGGAGCTGTGCATGTTCGCGGAAGGATCGCGGTATCAAGAGGAAATCAGCGCCGTGGGGCCAAAGGGTAAGATCGAATGCCTTGTTCCCGGGCCGGGGCGGTTCTGGCCTGCGAAATTGGGACCAGCCCCCGTACCGCAATTAATCATTTCACCGCGCGCCCCCCAAGGGCCGATCACAATGGATATTCCCGTTGATCCCGCTTTGTTGGACGCGGGCGATCATAACGGATCGACGTTTTATCAACACCAGCGGTTCAACGCCGTCGTGCGTGGGCTGGGCGGTGTTGAGGTTACGGTATCTGACGGGGCCAAGGCCGTCGCCATGGGGATTGCGGCACAACAAAGCGCGATAAGCGGGCAAGCGGTTGAACTTTAGCGATTATAAATAATGTATGATAGGTTTCGCGAAAGCGCTGGCCTTGTTACGTTTCGTTGTCGGACATGATGACTGTAAGGGGTTCTGATGGATACATCACAGAAAGTTCAAGCGATTCAAGCGCGCAACTTGGCCCTCTCACAGTAAACATTCGGCGGGCATGTCACGCAGGCGCAGGTCGTTGAAGGGTCTGGCGTGCGCGTGGACGGGGTGACAGACTTGTTTGGTAAAAGCGTCAAGACCAGCCCGCAGCTTTGAGACCTTCTGTTCGAGGTCAACGGCGGGGCAAATATTCATTTTGGACAGCATTGGCTGAGCGCGGGTGAAATGGCCGACCCATTCGGTCCGCAGGCNAATTACCTGACCGAGTTTGACCCGCTAAGGCCACTGGACCGCGCACGGTCTGGTTTTTTTGAAATGCTTGAGGATGAGATATGGACTTATCAGGAGGCACTGGGCCTTGAGGGCTCTGGTCAACTTGGGGATGGGGAGCGCCTTGTTTTGTTCGGGTATNACCTTGTCGAACTGTGCACGCGTCCGACCTATTTGTTTTTCCGGAGCGGGGCTGCTGAGCCTGTGGTTTGGTCTGCTGCGATTGATTGGGTCCAGACCTACCCGGATATAAACGGCTATTTGGATGCGCTGTTGCCTTAGGTGGGCCGACAAGCGGGGCCTTATCCGTTGCTTTGGTGGTTTAGGGCGGCGTATCTAGCGNGGCCAGAGCATCGGGAACCAATCCTCGCGCAAAAGTTGGCCTTGCACCATGTCATGACCCGGAAACGGGGGCGATGTGGGGCCGGGACGTTCCGTATATCGTGCATCATCGCCGAGCAATCGCAAGGAAAACGCTCGGCGGCGCGATGTCGTCTCATTGCCGCGCGCGCCGTGCAGGATGTGGTAGTTGAAGGCCACGGCATCCCCCGGTTCCATCGCAAATTCGACCACTGTCATGCCTTCGGCGTCGGGATCGGGGACGGGCATGTACGTATCGTCGTCTGGATAGAACGATGTCTCGGACAGCCAGCGGGTCGGCAGCACTGGTTTGGACCATTTGTGCGATCCCGCGACGCAGCGCAGGGACGCGTTCGTAACCGCATCAAGCGGCGACCAGAAGCTGACGTTCTGCGCACCTTCAACGAAATAATACGGGCCATCGGTGTGCCACGGTGTCGGTTTGGAGGTACCCGGTTCTTTGACTAGCACATGATCGTGAAACAGCTGGACCGTTTGGCTTTGCATCAAATCAGCGGCGACCGCGGCGGCGTCACTGTCACGGATTACGGTTTCAAATTCAGGGATGCGCGACCAGTTGCAATAGTCATCGAAAAAACGCCCTTTTTCGTGGTCGTGCAGGTTTTCGGCGGCATAGGGGCCGGGGGCGGCCATATTGGCATCAATGCCCGCGCGCAGGGTGTCGACGTGATCGGCAAACAGCCCTTTGATCAAAACCACGCCATCGNGTTGGTAGGTGTCGATATGGGTTTGTGAAATCAGGGGATGTGTCATTTGCAAAGCGTGACTTTGTGGGCGGGNCNCGTCAAGTGGTGACAGCGCCAAAGAGACAGCTTATAAGCGCCAAATGACTTCGGCATTGGACAGCGCGGCCCGCCTATCGGTGGCCCCCATGATGGACTGGACAGATCGGCATTGCCGGTTTCTGCACCGTCTGCTGTCGTGCCGTGCGTTGCTTTATACAGAAATGGTCACGTCGCCTGCCTTGGTGCGGGGTGGTGCGCGGCATTTGTTGCGCTTTGATCCCGCTGAACAGCCTGTTGCGTTGCAGCTTGGCGGGTCCGATCCGGCCGAATTGGCACAGGCCGCTATCATGGGGGCCGATGAAGGGTATTCTGAAATCAACCTGAACTGCGGGTGTCCGTCTGATCGTGTCCAGTCGGGGTTGTTCGGGGCGGTCTTGATGGAAAAGCCTGATTTGGTGGCGCAGTGTTGTGCGGCCATGATTGACGCGCAGCCCGGCGAAGTGACCGTGAAGTGCCGCCTTGGCGTGGATGATCAAGTGGCCGAAGATGTGTTGCCCGATTTTCTGGACCGTATTCGCGCAGCAGGCGTGCGCCGTGTGACGATCCATGCGCGCAAAGCGTGGTTGCAAGGGCTGTCGCCGAAAGAAAATCGTGATATTCCGCCGCTTGATTATGATCTGGTGATGCGGATGAAGGCGCAATTTAGTGATATGCATATCTCGATCAATGGCGGGGTTGTATCGCTGGACCATGCCAAGGCATTG
>JGI26260J51721_1000708_pt1 | contig 14835 bp, 14 predicted proteins | sample SaaInlV_120m_DNA_4_FD_51721 | JGI IMG/M metagenome (IMG submission 51721)
TCTAGGATTTCGTCGCTCATAATAGGGGGTTAAACGGCGAAGCTTTCTCCACACCCGCAGGTGCGTGTCGCATTAGGGTTATTAAAACTAAATCCTTTTCCATTGAGTCCACCACTGTATTCCAAAGTTGTCCCGATCAGGTAAAGGAGTGATTTTTTCTCTACAACGACTTTAACGCCGTTATCTTCATAGAGTTCGGCATTTTCGGGCATTTCCGGGGTAAAATCCATTTTATAAGACAGTCCGGAACACCCGCCACTTTCTACGCCTACACTGATGTAGGTCTTATCCAATTGCTTGCCTTCTTCCTGCATAAGTGCAGCAAGTTTTGACTTCGCAGTATCTGATACTTTTACCATATTATTTAGAAACATTCTAAAGATGCGCGACAAAGTTACGTAATACGCGGCTTTTTTCTTGTGTTCTGACCAATGAACACAATAACTTTGCTACATGTTCGATGCAAAAAACCCACAGCGCACGCCCATCAGTGATTTGGGCGAGTTTGGCCTCATAGGTCATTTAACGCAAGCCACTAAATTGAAACACACCCATACCGCATTAGGAGTGGGAGATGATGCCGCACTTATAGACGTAGGTACGCACTACCAGGCGGTTTCTACCGATCTACTCGTGGAAGGCGTGCACTTTGATTTGAGCTATATGCCTTTGAAGCATTTGGGCTATAAAAGCGTGATTGTCAATCTAAGCGACATTTATGCGATGAATGGAACGCCGGAACACATTACTGTTGGTTTAGCCGTTTCAAACCGATTTCCTGTTGAAGCCTTAGAAGAAATTTACGAGGGTATTCATTTGGCTTGTGAACGGTACAATGTGGATTTAGTCGGTGGTGATACCACTGCCTCGCGCTCGGGNTTGATGATTTCCGTAACTGCCATCGGTCGTGTTGCAAAGGATCGTGTTGCAAAACGAAGCGGTGCGAAAGACAACGATCTTATTGTCGTTAGCGGTGATTTAGGCGGCGCCTACATGGGGCTTCAAATTTTAGAGCGGGAAAAGCAGGTGTATTTAGAAAATCCAGACATGCAGCCGGAATTGGGCGGACACGAATACATCTTAGAACGCCAGTTAAAGCCGGAGGCACGCAAGGACGTCGTCGAAATTCTAAAGGCACTAGATATTCAGCCGACCTCGATGATAGATATCTCTGACGGCTTGAGCTCAGAAACGTTGCACCTTGCGAATACCGGACAGATGCAATACAATCTGTACGAGAGTAAAATTCCAATTGATCCATCCATATACACGTTGTGCGAGGAGTTTAACTTGAATACAACCACCGTTGCACTGAATGGTGGGGAAGATTATGAGCTGCTCTTTACAGTACCGATTGAAGATCATGAAAAGGTTAAAACGAATCCCAACCTTACGGTGATCGGCTATGTGAAAGAAGGAAATGGTGCGAACCTCATCACGCGAGACGATAAAGTCATCGGGTTGAAAGCCCAAGGATTTAACCATCACGAAGCAGAGTAGTCGTATTTTATCTTCGGATAACTGTATTTTATCTTTTAAGGTAAAATAGCGCGCCGTCTGTTTCGATTGATACTTTCTTTTTAATCCTTTGATTTTCAATGGAGAAAAGAGGTAGCTTAAGGGTCCAAACCAACCTAGTTACCTTATCATGGAAGAAAAAATCTTCAACAACCTGTTGCGCGGGTATCCCTTCTATTTTCCTTTTTGGAGGGAACCGTTAGATGCGCAGTGCACTTTAGAAGCGGCCCTCAATGCTAAAAAAATCCAAGCTATACCTGGATTTCAGCATTGTACAGACGAACAAGCGGAGGTCATCTACAAAAGGGTGAAACACCTTTTTGAAGTGTATACTTCAGGCGATCGCTCACATGTACAATGGAATGAATCCAAACAAGTGGTACGTGCGTTTCCTAATTCTTACAGCGAAGTCATGGGAATCACTTCGCCGCAACGCAGCTGGTTGCCTAAGCTGATTTAATGCAGGTTAATGGGTAAAATGCGGATCCAGTGATCGGATGAAAACCACGCTTGACGACCGTCGCCAAGCGCTACATAGAACCACCCTTCCGAAGTTCTCACTAAACGACCCGCGCTGCCTTCACTCAATAGGACAATCCTTTTGCCATTGGCATCAGGGGCACTGTACCCGTAACTGTTGTTGCCGACCACAACAACTTTATCGCTCTGCGGTTTGCTGATTTGTGCGGCGAGCAGTAGCACTAAGCCTATACTGCTTAGCGCGAGCGGTAATCGCCACGTTAACGACGGACGTTTAAATTTTCGAAGAATTAGTAGTGCGAATGCACCGGCTAAAAGCACTCCAGCTACCAAACCCCAATGTTCGGGGGTGAGTATTGCTCTTAATTGATGGCCAATCCAATGCAATAGGGCATCGTTTGGTGGTGGCAGTGCGTCTGTAAGTCGGGTGTTAAGCCATTCTAGATTGTGAAGTGTCTCTTCATTACTGGGATCGAACAATAGTGAGCGTTCGTACCATAGGCGTGCCTCTCCGAATTGACCCAAACGCGTGTAGCAGTTACCGATGTTGTAGTATAACGCCGGATCGGCGGTACCCTTCTCGGCTAAAGATTCAAAAAGTGTGCGTGCCGATTCAAACTGTCCGTCGGCATATAAAGTGCTGGCACTATCGCTTAGCGAAATTACAGTTGCTCCCATAGTGCGTTAAATTCGTTTAACCATTCTTCGTTTGAGCCTGTTGCATTCGGTGCATAGAGGGCCAATTGCAGCCGTTCAATCAACTCATTTGTTCGCCCACCTACCTCAGGACCTAGCACTTCCTTCAACGTTGATAAACTGATGTGTTCTTTCGCAATCCCTCTCTGAACCAATGCTCCTTCCAAGGCATTCAGCATTCGATCTACCGCTTCCGGATCATTCGTTTTCCACGCCGCGTTGATGTCTTTTTTCACCGCTGCACGCACCGCCTCTGGTGATTTTATCTTTGGATGAAAGGAAACAAGCTGAAGCAACCAGCCCAATACTACCGCTCCAAAAACCACCCATAACCACAAGAGCGGTCGTTTACTTTGCGTCTTATTTTCATCTACTTCTTGAAGATAACGTATGTCGTTATCAATACTACTTACCTCGCGTTGAACTTTGGGAGTGCTGCCGGCGTCAGTGGTTGAAGCCTCATTTAATGCCTCACCAGTGACATTGAGTGTAGTTTCCTCGAGCGTGATGGTTTCGTAGGTCCCGTACTTAGTGTTGAAATAAGTCCATTGCATCTCAGGAAGGATGAATTGGCCTTTAAATTGAGGGACCAATAGGTATTCAAATTCTTTATAGCCGCGAACCCCCCGCTCACTGTAGCGGATTTTTTCATTGAATTTAGGATCGTATAGATCAAATCCTTGCGGTGGAATCAATTCCGGAACGCTAATCGTGTTGAAATTTCCCGTTCCTTCAATACGCAGTTTCAGGGTTATGGATTCGTCTCCATTTACCGCAGTGCGACTCAATTCACGGACCAATTCCAATTCCCCCACGGCACCTGAAAATGCAGCAGGTTTTGGCGTCGGGAGTGGTTTTATAGTAACGGCTGGAATTTTCGCAGTGGCCACTTCTTGTTCCCACCGCATTAAAGGCATATTAAAAAAGTCTCTGCGTCCTGTGGGTTTTTGAACTGCGCCCGTAATCTTNAGTTCCTGGCCGCCCAAAGTCCCGGGTTTGTTGGGAATAATAAGCCGTTTATCAAAATCTAAAATTGTGGCGATCCTCGAACCCACGCGTTCTCTTCTGGATTGCTGTTCAAAGTCCAGTTGTTGCTGCAGCACATTCTCAAAATTGGGAGTCTGCAGCATGTTCAAATCACGCACTTGCTCGAAGAGGGTGGCTGAAAACAATAAAACGATAGGTTCACCCACATAGACTTCCTTTTTCGAGCTCAATATATCTACCGTAAACCCAACAGATTTCGTTGGTGAAGAGGAACGCTCGCGCTGGACACCCGCCTTGACTTGAATGGTGAGTGTATTGCTCTCGTATCGCTTGCCTTTTACTTCCAATGTTGCCGGACCTATAGAAAAAGTTCCTTCTTCTTGTGCAACGAGCTGGTAAGTCAATTCCCGAGAAAAACTCATGGAACNGTTTATGATTTGGGTCTGCTGTGAGCTGTACGGACCGCCGACCACAATAAAGTGCTCAAAATTCGGGGGATTGAGATCACCACCCCTCGCATTACTACTGAAGGTGACACGAAAGGGTTCGTCCAATCCTACAGACGTACGAGAACTCCGTGCGGTAAGCTGTACCTCCTGTGCTACGAGACCACTCGCGAGGAGTAAAAAAGCCCAAAGCCAACGGTATTTACCAATCTTTCTCTCCACTTTGTTTTTTTCCTTTTGCTTTTTTCGCGGTCATTTTTTCCGCTGTTTTTTCTTCCGCGCGCTGCACTGCCTCGAGCAAACCCTTAATTTGCTCCGGCGTCATCTTTGCTTTCGCCTCGCCGCCGTCTTTTGGCGAATTCTTTTCTCCATTACCGTCTTCATCCTGAGGTTCGCCTTGGTCGTTTTGTTGCTCGTCCTGCTGCTCATCCCCCTGGTCGTTTTCTCCCTGCTGGTCGTCTTGCGGTTCGTCTTTTTTACTTTCGTCGTCCTCAGGATTTTCTTGTTGCGGCTCGTCTTGGTCGTTTTTAGGCTCTTCTTTCTCTTCCTTCTCCTGGTTTTCTTTATCCTGTTGATCGTCCTGCTGTTCCTGATTTTCTTCGTTTTGCTGTTGTTTTTTCAGTTGCTCTAAAGCACGGTTCAGGTTATAAACAGCATCTGTTTTGGAAGGGTTTTTCCGGAGGCTTTCTGCAAAGGCACCCACTGCTTCTTGGTATTTTTCCGCGGCCATAAAGGCATTTCCGGCGTTGTATAACGCATCACTTTGCAGTATCGGATCCTTCGTATTTTGGGCCGATTTTAACAAAACACTCGCCGCTTGTTCCGCTTCGCCTGCCGCCATTAACGTACTGCCTAAATTATACAATGGTTCGAAGGCATCGGGCTCTGCCGTAGCAGCTTCTGCAAAAGCCTGCGCTGCGCCGCTTAAATCGCCATTTTCAAACTTTTCATTCCCTTCTCGTATGCGCTTTCCATAGTCGTGTCTCGTCCAGTCTTCAGTAGCGGTGACCGTAAGACTGTCCAATTCTTGTGCATGCATGCAGGGTTGGGAAACGAATAAGAGTAAAATCACCCACGTTCCCTTTACTTTTCGGCCAGTATGTGCTGGAAGCAAGAGGTAGAGTGCTAAAAAGAAGAGTGCCGGGAAGAGGAACCATTGGAATTGGCTCTCATAATTTATCGCAATCTCTTCGTTGATATCGGCTCGCCACCTGAGATAAAGTCTTGAATGGCTTTCAATGCTGGATCGGTGGTGTTGCCGTCCACGACCACTGCATCTAAAGAACGTCCAATGCTGCTGAGTTTTTCTAAATCACGTTTGGTAATCACTACCTCACCGTTATTGTCTTTTTTGTAGGTGGTTCCGCGGGAAGTGCGGCTCATGGGAATGGGTCCGCCGGCGGTGGTGCCCAGGCCGACAAGCATGGTTTGAACAGGCAGTGCGGGGTCCGCACTTCCCGCGGCCAAATCTTCGTGATCTTCTCCGTCAGTAAGTACGATGACGAAGCGTCCGGCGGGAGAAGCTGGATTGAAGTATTCGGTAGCGTAATCCAAAGCGGCTGCAAGATTGGTTCCTTGTGAAGGAACGGCATCCGGGCTTGCAGCACGTAATGCCATTTTTGCGGCGGCGTAATCTGTGGTTATGGGTAAGGCAGGGTAGGCGCTTCCGGCATAGGCGATGATGCCGACGCGGTCGCCGCCTAATTGGTCCACCGTTCTAGAAATAAGAAGTTTAGCCTTTTCCAAACGCGAAGGGGTAAGGTCTTCTGCGAGCATGGAGCGGCTCACGTCAAGCGCGAAAACAACATCGGCCCCTTGTCTTTTAACTTGCGCAGTTTGCCCGCTCATCTGGAGATTCGCTAAACTCAGACATAGGAAGGCCACGGCCAATGCTAACAGCGTGTAGCGGGTATACAAACGCGCAGCACTCAGCGATGCTACGGTACGCTCGGAGCGGTCATGAATACCCAAAATTTGCCAAGCTTTTTGACGCCAACGTTGAAACAATACAGCTGAAATCACAATTNCCAGAAGCAAGAGTGGTGCCGCGTAAAGCCATTCGGTATGTTGCCATTTAAAATCCATTAGAAGGCGGTTTTTAAGAGGACAAAGTTCAGCAGCAACTCAAGCCCGATACAGGCGAGTGCGAGATAAAGGAAGATGGAAAAATGTTCCGTGTAACGGTAAAATTCAAAGCCTTCGATTTCACTTTTTTCCAATTGGTCAATGCTCTCGTAAATCTGTACTAAACTTTCATTATCAGTGGCGCGGAAGTACTGACCTCCGGTGATGCTTGCAATGCGTTGGAGCAACTCCTCATCGATAGTGACTGGTCTGGGCTGGTAAATAAGATTTCCGCGAGGATCCTTCATCACTGGGGTAGAGGCCATTCCATTCGTACCAAGTCCTATAGTGTACACTTTGATACCTAGACTTGCAGCCAATTCTGCGGCCTGCACAGGATCCACCATGCCGCCATTATTTTCACCGTCGGTGAGTAAAATAATGACCTTACTCTTGGCGGTGCTTTCAACCAATCGATTCACAGCGGTACTCAGTCCCATCCCGATGGCCGTGCCCCCTTCGAGCATTTCGTGATGAAGCGCACTGATTTGCTGGCTCAGTAAACTTTGATCAGTGGTCAGTGGCACGGGACTGTATGCTTCTCCAGCGTAAATCACTAGGCCTAGGCGGTCCATGGCGCGCTGCGCTACAAAATCTGTTGCCACTTCTTTTAGNGCTTCTAGTCGATTAGGCTTGAGATCGCGCGCCAACATGGACGTACTGATATCAAGCGCCATCATAAGATCTATTCCCAAATTTTGACTCGGCTGTTGGAACATTTGACTGCTCTGCGGACGCGCCAATGCGGTAAATACAAAAGCCAGTGCCAACCAGCTCAATCCACCGCTGGCTGTACGAAGACTGCCTAAGGCGCTGCTTGGCAACTGCTGGTTTGAGCTGAAAGTGTAGGCGTTAAAACGACGTTTACGGCGCAGGTAAATGCCCGTCCAACCCAGAGGGATGACCAGTAGGCCGATGAGCCAAAGCGGTTGTGCAAAATCCCAATTAAACATCTTGCTCTGGTTTAAAGTCTGTTATTAGCGCGGTTGCCTTGTCCAAACAATCGCGGTGTACTGCCACGTCCCAGCTTCCCTTCGCGAACTTCACATAGTCCGCTCGTGTGAGGATGAATTGGTAGGATTCGATTTGCGCCGCAGTCCATTTCTGGTANAGCATACGTACACTTTCAGACGTTGTTTGTTCCGATAGCGGTAGTCCGGTACGGTGGGTTAAATACGTGCGTACCACATCGCCTAAAGCGACATAAAACCCTTTCATATCGCGTTCCCACAAGGCCTCTGCACGAAGGGCGGCGATGGCATCCATTGCTTCTTTGTAGTAATCGCGGGCTGGTTCNGGGGCAANTGTNGGAGCAGCTTGTGGCTTTTTCGCATAGCGCCAAACCAGGTAACCGATCAATAAAAGTGCACCTCCTAAGGCGATCCAGTACCAATAGGCTTCAAGCCACCAAACGAAATTAAACGGCACTTCTGCAAGTCGACGCGCCGCTGCGTTATCTACGCCTTCTTCTGCGGGTAAGAATCGGGATTGAACCGTATCAGGAATGACGGTATAGATGCCTTTTGAGCTTATGGCGGAAAGCGCGGGCATAACCAAAGCACCTGTATCTAGCACTAAATAGGTAAACGTCGCACTGCGTATGAGCGCTGTGGAGTCNTAAGTNGCTGAAATCAAAAGCAATGCGCTCGTNCTATCGGCAGGCAAGAGTTCTAAATCAGCATCGGCTAGCCAAGCTACTTCTTGTGTGATGGTGCCTCCCACAATTTGCGCATTCGTATCGATATGTGCATTGAACACGNTCGTATCTACTACCGCATGTTCTTGCCCATTGACAACGCCCATCCAAAGAATACCCAGAAGCACAGTTAGCAGTTTCTTCATCGCGNTTTGTTCTTTAAAAATTGGAGCAATGGAGGAACGAAATCTTGACGATCATCCAGCGAGATATAACCGGCGCCGGCGCTGCGTGTAAAGTTCTTAAGGAATTGGCTGTAGTTCTCGTGCCTTTTGGCAAGTGTTTCGCGGAATTTGCGCCCGCCTGAACGTACCCATTGCACCGCTCCGGTTTCGGAATCGGCCAGTGGAACTAATCCAATTCTCGGCAGCGCCACCTCTTTGGCATTGAAGGTATTTATGGCGCACAAATCAAAGCGCTTGGCGGCAATTTTAAAATTGCGGTCAGGTGCACTGTCCAGGTAATCACTCAACACAAATACTATACTGTGTCTTTTTTGCACCTTCAACAGGTGAGCCAAGGCACCCTCTACATCCGTTCCTTCGGTGGTGGCTTCAGTTTCCAGAATGCTTTTAATAATGCGCATGACATGGAGCTTTCCTTTCTTCGGCGGGATGACTTTCTCTACTTTCCCACTGAATAAGATGAGTCCAATTTTATCGTTGTTGCCCATCGCACTAAAGGCTAAAGTCGCTGCGATCTCTGTGATCATATCGCGTTTCGAGCGCTCGTCGGTACCGAAATTGGTGGAGCCGCTGATGTCAATAACCAGGAAGAGCGTCAATTCGCGTTCTTCTTCAAAGACTTTGATGTATGGACTCCGTTTGCGAGCGGTCACGTTCCAATCAATGCTGCGCACATCATCACCGCTTTGGTAAGGGCGCACTTCTGCAAAGCTCATACCGCGTCCTTTGAATGAACTTTGGTATTCGCCTGAAAAGAGCTGGTCGCTCAATCGGCGNGTCTTTATNTCAATNCGCCGAACTTTTTGCAAGAGTGNTACAGCATCCACCGAATTAAGGAACCATTAAGGTGTTTAAGATTTCAGTTACGATATGTTCCGTGCTCAGCTCTTCTGCTTCCGCCTCGTAGGTAAGGCCAATTCTATGACGNAAAACCGCTGGAGCCACTGCGCGAACATCATCCGGCGTTACAAAGCCTCTNTGNCGCAAGAAGGCATGACATTTGGCAGCTTTTGCCAGTGCAATAGAGCCGCGCGGTGAAGCGCCAAAGCTGATCTTGTTGCGCAAGGTCCCGAGCTGGTAGTTCTGCGGCTCGCGGGTAGCGAAGACAATATCGAGAATGTAGTTTTCAATTTTTTCGTCCATGTAGATGCGCTCAATAAAGCCACGCGCACGGACGATCTGCTCTAAGCTTACTACGGCATTGAGCTCTTCGAGTACACCGCTCATTTGCTTGCGCATGATGTTCAGCTCATCGCTTTTCGTTGGGTAGCCCAACGTTACTTTTAAAAGGAATCGATCCATTTGGGCTTCCGGCAGTGGATATGTACCTTCTTGCTCTACAGGATTCTGNGTAGCCATTACAAGAAACGGCTTCGGCAGCGGGTAACTTTCTTCACCGATAGTGACCTGGCGCTCTTGCATGGCTTCAAGCAGGGCGCTTTGCACCTTCGCAGGCGCACGATTGATCTCATCGGCTAACACAAAATTACTGAAAATAGGTCCGTGCTTTGTTTCGAACGCATGGTCCTTCATGTTGTAGATCTGTGTGCCGATCACATCCGACGGGAGCAAATCTGGCGTAAACTGTACCCTTGAAAAACTTCCGCCCAAGGTCTTGCTCAAACTGTTTATCGCAAGGGTTTTGGCCAGCCCGGGAACCCCCTCTAAGAGGATGTGTCCGTTGGCGAGTAGCCCGATGAGCAGCCCTTCTACCATGCCGTTCTGTCCTACTATAACCTTGCGTAATTCACTTTGAATGAGGTCGATAAATGCGCTCTCATTTTTTATCTCTTCGTTTAATGCGACGATATCTGGTGCACCTTCCATAGGTTGTGTTTTTTAATGCAGTTCAAAAGAATAAAAAGCTGCGAAATTCAGCCGTTAAAAGAGGGTTAAAATCGAGTAGAATTAGGCTATTCCGTTAATTTTACAACCGTCCCATCTACAATCCCGTAGTAGGTTCCCGAAACTTTCAGGGCATGCTGCCCCGTAAATGTCCCAAACGCGGGTAAAACGCAGAGCCACGGATTGATATAAAAGGCCTTAATTCTGGCGCGCGAACGTCCTTTTCCGCGCAAAGCAACGCCGGGGTGTAAATGGCCGCAGACCAGAAAAACGTCATTAGTGAGGGTGGGGAACCTTTGCTCGGCGGCCGCCATTGTGAACGGCGTATCCGTATCAAAATCTGAACCTGGCGGCTCGTGTAAACAAAGTAGCGACCCAACTTGCCATTGATCCACCACGGTAAGCTGCTTCCATTCGGGAAGGTCAAAATCGTGATTGCCTTTAACTAAAATGAAGGTGTGCGCCGGATGTGCATCTAATACAGATTGAAGCGAGCGCGTTTCTTTGTTTTGAAGCCCATGAAAAACATCGCCTAAGAAGACGACGGTAGCGGATGGATGTGCGGCAAAGGCACGGACCAATTGGTCTATATTTTTCTCGTGCAGGCCCTGCGGCGCAGGAATGCCCGCTTTTCGAAACACACCTGATTTCCCTAAATGCACATCTGCAATAAGTAGGGTATTGTATTCGGGTAAAAATGCAGAGCCGTCGCCATTTAAGCGTAGCGTGGAGTCACCGAAGCGTACCTCAGGCTTTTGCATCCTTATTTAAAAACGTTGCGTTGAAAAACGAATAACAGTCCTACCCCTGTTGAAATAGAAACGTCTGCGATGTTGAAGATGGGACGGAAGAAAGTGAAGAATTGGCCGCCCCAGATCGGGAGCCAATCNGGCAGTTCACCAGCATAAATAGGGAAGTAAAGCATATCAACTACACGCCCTTGAAGCGCCGGTGCATACCCACCAGCTTCGGGTAGAAAAGTAGCCACTTTGCCTATGGATTCCGAAAAGATTACACCGTAATACAAGGAGTCTAAGACATTCCCTATGGCCCCTGCGAGTATGAGGCTAATGCCCCAAGTTGCAACACTGGTCGCCCCGGATTTTAGGGTATTACGCAACCACCATATGATGCCGCCAATAGCGGCTATTCGGAAAATGGTAAGTGCCAGTTTACCGGCTACGCCACCCCATTCAAGCCCGAAAGCCATCCCAGGATTTTCAGTAAAATGAATGTAAAACCACGAGGTAATTTCGTGGCTCTGGCCTAAATACATCGTCGATTTAACCCAAAGCTTGGTGGCTTGATCTACGAAAAGTACCCCTAAAACTATGAGTAGTGCTTTTCTCAACGCTGGTTTAGTTTCGCTTCCATGCTTAAGGTAGCATGTGGAACCAATTTTAAGCGTTCAGCATCAATCAATTTACCCGTAACACGACAAATGCCGTAGGTTTTATTTTCGATGCGAATCAATGCGTTTTTCAGGTCGCGGATGAATTTATCTTGACGCGTTGCCAATTGAGAATTGCGCTCCTTGCTCATCACGGAAGAACCTTCCTCGAACGATTTAAACTGCGGGGAGGTATCGTCCGTTCCATTGTTTTTATCGTTCGCAAACTGCTCACGCAACAGATCTAAATCTTGTTCCGCCTTTTCAATTTTTTTCAGAATGATGGCCTTGAACTCAGCGAGTTCCGCATCACTAAACTTTGTTTTACTTTCTTCAGCCATAGTTTCTTATTGTTTAAAGTGTTAGGCCTTCGGGGTTCAGGAAAGGCTCGAAAATAAACTATTTCTTCAAAATAGAAACATTAATTTTTTCACCTTCTATTTCGATGCTTTCACCGGCATTGCTGCCAAAAGTGATGGCATCTGCAAGGACCTCATCTTTAATGTACGATATAAATGGTGTAATGCCTAATTCCAGCGCTTCGGACGCTGCTATGTGTACGTCGATTCTATCAATAACGTCTAAACCGCTCGATTTTCTCAAGTTTTGCAGACGGTTCACCATTTCACGCGCTAAACCTTCATTGCGAAGTGCATCGGTCATCGTTGCATCGAGCGCGACGGTCAAGCCATCACCAGTAGCGACTAACATTCCCGGAATATCTTCTGTAACCACTTCCGCATCGATCAAATCAACACGAACGGTTTGGCCTTGATCTTCGAACTCCACAAAACCGTGATTCTCAAAGGCATCAACCGCTGCACTGTCCATCGCTTCAAAATAGGTCTTCACCGCTTTCATGTGGCGTCCTACCTTCGGGCCCAATGCTTTAAAGTTCGGCTTAACCTTTTTCACGAATACACCGGCATCTGGTGTGATTACTTCAAGCGCTTTTACATTCACCTCTGCAAGCAGAATGGATTGAATGCTTTCGAGCAACTCTTTATCTCCTTCGTTTAACGCTGGCACGAGAATGCGTGCGAGTGGCTGACGAACTTTGAGGTTCTCTTTCTTACGGATGGAGAGTACCATGGAGGTGAGCTGGCGTGCAAGATTTATTTTCTTCTCTAAAGGCGCATTTACAGCTTGCGCATGCACAGCGGGGAAGTCTGTAAGGTGCACGCTGGTTTCGCCGGTTTTGGCAATTCCTTTATGGAGATCCGTGTACAATTGGTCCGCATAGAACGGGGCGAGCGGCGCCATAAGTCTACTCAACGTTTCTAAACACGTCCAAAGCGTTTGATAGGCGCTAATTTTATCTGCTTCGTATGCGCCTTTCCAAAAACGGCGGCGGCCTAAGCGCACGTACCAATTCGACAGTTTCTCCGTTGTAAATTCTTGAATGGGTCGGAATGCTCGGGTGGGTTCAAATGCTTCCATACCGTCCTCCACTTTGGCTATAAGACTGTGAAGTTCAGATAAAATCCACTGATCCATTTCTGGACGCTCGTGTAGAGGAATATCTGCTTCTTCATAGCGGAAACCGTCGACATTCGCGTACAAGGCAAAGAAGGCGTAGGTGTTGTGCAAGGTGCCGAAGAATTTTCGACGAACCTCCTGCAATCCTTCCATATCNAAGCGCAAATTATCCCAAGGGGCAGCGTTCGTCAATAAATACCAGCGCAGTGCATCCGCTCCATATTCGTCCATCGTNGTGAACGGATCAACAGCATTGCCTAAACGTTTTGACATCTTCATTCCGTTCTTATCGAGGACAAGTCCGTTAGAGATGACATTTTTATACGCGACACTATCGAAGACCATGGATGAAATGGCGTGAAGGGTAAAGAACCATCCGCGCGTTTGATCGACGCCTTCAGCAATGAAGTTTGCGGGAAATGCACCTCCATCTTCTACCTTTTCTTTGTTTTCAAAGGGGTAATGCCATTGTGCATAGGGCATTGATCCACTATCAAACCAGACGTCAATCAGGTCACTTTCACGCTTCATGGCTTTGCCTGAGGGGCTCACCAATACAACGGTATCCATGATATGACGGTGCAAATCTATTTTAGCGTAGTTCTCGTCGCTCATGTCCGTTGGGTCAAAGTCACCCATTGGATTCGTGTCCATGAGACCGGCTGCAATCGCTTTTTCAATTTCTTCTTTTAGTTGGGCCGCGCTTTCAATACACAGGTGTTCGTCGCCTTCCTCCGTGCTCCAGATCGGCAATGGAATTCCCCAAAAACGCGAACGGCTGAGGTTCCAATCGTTGAGGTTTTCCAACCAATTTCCAAAACGTCCTGTACCCGTCGAAGCCGGTTTCCAATTGATGGTCTTGTTCAACGCAATCATTTGGTCCTTTTTCTCGGTGGATTTGATAAACCAGCTGTCTAATGGATAGTACAAGACGGGTTTATCTGTACGCCAACAGTGCGGATAACTGTGTTCGTACTTCTCAATCTTGAACGCTTTGTTTTCGATTTTTAATTTCAGTGCAATGCGCTCATCTACGCTGAGGTAGGCTTTGAGCTCAGGAATGATGTGCTTCAATGAGGCTTGTTGCTTTACCAATTCCTCAGCTTTCTCCTCGTCGGTGAGGTACTCTGCTTTAATATATTCTTCTCCGAAGCCAAACACAGGGTCGGCCAATTCAGAGCGAAATTTCCCTCTTAAATCCACCAACGGTACGAGGTTCCCTTGCTCGTCTTTCACCAATAAAGGAGGTACACCTGCATCGGCAGCAACTTTAGCATCGTCTGCACCAAAGGTGGGCGCTGTGTGAACGATACCCGTACCGTCTTCTGTAGTAACAAAATCTCCGGGGATCACACGGAAAGCGTCTTCCGGGCGTTCATTAGGCAGGGCGTACGGCATGAGTTGCTCGTACTTTAGGCCAACTAAATCTGCACCCGTNACGGTTTTCTCGATCTGGTACGGAATCTTTTTTGCACCTGCTTCGTAGGTGGCTGTATCACCTTCTACGAATTTTTTACCAAAGAGTTTCCCCAGAAGTGGCGTGGCAGCAATGATGCTTACCGGTTCGTGTGTGTATTGGTTAAACGTGTGGACTAAACTGTATTCTATTTTAGGTCCTACGGTTAAGGCTGTATTCGAGGGCAACGTCCACGGCGTGGTAGTCCAGGCGAGAAAGTGTACGGTCGCAGCGCCGAAGAGCGCTTCGCTTTGCCCGTTATTTATCATTTTGAACTGGGCCACGACGGTGTTGTCTTTGACATCCTGGTAACAACCCGGCTGATTCAGCTCGTGTGAACTCAGTCCCGTACCCGCTTTTGGTGAATAGGGTTGAATGGTGTAGCCCTTGTAAATCAAGCCCTTTTTGTAAAGTTGAGCGAGCAGCCACCATACACTTTCCATGTACTTAGGCTCATAGGTAACATAGGGTTTATCCATATCCACCCAATAGCCCATTTGGTCGGTCAAGTCCTTCCAAATACCGGTATAACG
>JGI26260J51721_1000729_pt1 | contig 14650 bp, 14 predicted proteins | sample SaaInlV_120m_DNA_4_FD_51721 | JGI IMG/M metagenome (IMG submission 51721)
TAAGAAATACAAACCCTAAACTTAAAAAGAATGGAATCAAAAATGTTAAAAGTTAATCTATATAAATTGACTAAAAATCAACCAGCAAAGCTTAATACAATGCTTTCTGAAATACTATTAACAAATATTGAAAACAAAGCAANGTTACAGGCTTTAATCATCGAAAACTGTGATAAGAACCTCAACGATGAAAAGCGAATATTAGATAATATAGAAAAATTACAAAGCGATGAATTATTAAGACTTTTTAAAAGAATGGAATCTGAAAGATCTGATTAATCAATAAAAAAAAAGAAATTGCAGTCCAACTATCAACCTCTTAATCGCAAACTAAAGACATAAAAAAAACAGCTAAAATTAATGTTAACCACTTGATTGTTAAATTTATCGAAGGACTACTAGTTGAAATTAAAACGATACAGAAAAGTAAGTAAACCTACGACTCATAATCCACGACATAGGATTGGCTGCGCCCATCCCAACAAAGCTCCGCTTTGAAAATAGAAACTCTCCAAAAATACAAAAGCAAGCTTTGTATTTTTGGAGAGTTTCTATTTATTCGTGACCCAGAAGGGATTCGAACCCCCAACCGTCAGAGCCGAAATCTGATATTCTATCCAGTTGAACTACTGGGCCTGTTGTTATTTAAAAAATTTAATTCATTAATTGCTTCTTCACTACAGTTGAAATTATTTTACCATCTGCTTGACCAGCCAATTTTTTTGAGACCAACCCCATTACTTTACCCATGTCTTTCATTCCTGCTGCACCAACCTGGGTAATTGTTTCTAGTACTACTTTTTCAATTTCTTCAGTAGACAACGCCTCAGGTAAAAATTGTTCTAAAATTGCTACTTCTGCCAATTCTGGTGCTGCTAAATCTTGTCTTTCTTGCTCTATGAAAATAGCAGCGCTATCCTTGCGTTGTTTTACTTGCTTTTGAATAATTTTAACTTCTTGTTCGTGGGTGATTTCTTCTTGAGATCCAGTGGCAGTTTTCGCTAATAGAAATGCAGNTTTNACAGCTCTTAAAGCTTGTAAAGCAACCGTATCTTTTGCTTTCATTGCTACTTTCATTTGATCCATTACCTCTTTCTGTAAACTCATTCTTTATTATTTTAAATTAATTATTTCTTTTTCTTTTTTAAATATAAAACATTCTTATTGTAATCGATGATTGCCTTTCCTTTTTCTAAAATATCGGCTCCAATAATTCCATGAACTTCGTTTGCATTGTGTTGTACTAAAGCTGAATTTACATGACACAAATTAAACAATACCAAATGGCATTTATTCGTTTTCCATTTTCCAATTTTTAAAGAATTGTTTTCAGATTTTTTTGTTTCCATATTTATCGCACCTGCTCCAGCTGCTTTTGTCTCACTTTCCTCAGTATCTAAATTAAAGTATTCTATTTCATCTAATCCTACGCAAGAATTGGAAGCTCCTGTATCTAAAATAAAAGATCCTTCTACCCCATTAATTCTTGCTTTCAATTCTAGGTGATTGGACGCAATTTTGGTTAATTTGATTTTTAAGTAATTCTTTTTCTTTAAAAAATCTTCTAAATGCTTCATCAAGCTACTCTTTGTCAATTTCAAAAATACAATTTATAAAGACATTAGCGCGCTAAAATTTCTTTCAATTTGTCTTTATAAATAAGAAAATCTCTCACGTTATGGTGCGTTGCGGTATCTATCTCAATGTATTCATTTTTATTGGAAGTATTGAGTTTTAGTAGGTCTTTAGATTGCTTATAGGAAGTAGTACGATCTTGGTTTCCATGAAATAGTGTAATTGGGGCGGTTACCTTAACAATATCTTTATCCGTTCTAAACGCATACTTCAATAAAAAAGTGGGTGCAATTCTTGAATAGTAGCGAACTGCTTTTTTTAAATTGTAAAAAGGGGCCTCTAATACCAATTCTTTGGGGTTATTTAGAGAAGCTACTCTCGTCGCAAAAGTACCTCCCAATGAATACCCATATATTACAATATTTTCTTCTTTATACTCCTTATTTATGAAATTATAAACTGTTTGAACATCTGTGTACATTTTCTCTTCGTTAAAATGTCCGGTACTCTTTCCGTAGCTTCTGTAGTCAAAAACGAGTACTTCATAATTGTATGCTAATAAATAGGAAACCCGATGTCCCCATTTAAATAAATTGCCATAGTTTCCATGACAAAATAACACAATTCCTCTGGGATTTGATCGTTTAAAATGAAGTGCATTGATCTGATTATTATCAGGAGTTTTAATAAAAACCTCCTTAAATGTTTGTGTAAACTTATAGGGTTTATTTTTATCTATTTTTTTTCCATTGATAAAAATAAATTTGTCTTGAAAATAATACAACAGAGAACCACTTGCTAACAGAAAGGTTGTAAAGACAAGAAGATAGAAGATCAAGTTCATTGCAATTAATTTTTTATACGAAACTACAAAATTTCATGTATTAAAAAAACCGACACCTATGGGGTCGGTTTTTTTAATACTTAATGAGATTCTGAAACAAGTTCAGCATAGATAAGTTCAGTATGACAATTTATTTATAGTCGCTATGCGTCTAGCCTCCAAAATCGTCAAAACGAATGTTTTCGTCTGCAATACCAAAGTCTTCACCCATTTTCTGAACCGCATTATTCATTAGTGGTGGCCCACAGAAATACAATTCTAAATCTTCAGGTGATTCATGATGGTTTAGGTAGTTTTCAATAACACTGTTGTGAATGAAACCGACAAAACCGTCACCCTCTGTATCATTGATATCTTTTTTAACTTTCCAGTTATCTACTTCTAAAGGATCTGATAATGCAATATAAAATTTGAAATTTGGAAAATCTTTTTCTAAAGCTCTAAAGTGTTCAATATAAAATAATTCTGCTTTTGAACGACCTCCATACCAATAGGTTACTTTTCTACCTGTTTTTAAAGTTCTGAATAAATGGTATAAATGTGATCGCATTGGAGCCATACCAGCTCCTCCACCTACATACAACATCTCTGCTTCAGACTCGTTGATGAAGAATTCACCATAAGGTCCTGAAATGACACATTTGTCTCCTTTCTTTAAACCAAAGATATACGAAGAAGCAACTCCTGGATTTACATCCATCCATCCACCTTTTGCTCTATCAAAAGGAGGGGTAGCAATACGAACATTTAACATGATCTCTCTTCCCTCTGCTGGGTAAGAAGCCATTGAATATGCTCTTTCGATAACTTCACTATTTTTCATTACCAAAGGTCTCAACTTAAATTTGTCCCATTCAGCTTTAAATTTGTCTGGAGTGTCGTGCTCTTCAGGGTGTGCAGTAATGTCCATATCGGCAAACTTAACTTCACATGGTGGAATTTCAATTTGAATATAACCCCCTGCTTTATAACCCATATCTTGAGGAATTTCTACTACAAACTCTTTAATGAAAGAAGCTACATTGTAATTTCTTACCACCGTTGCATCCCATTTTTTGATTCCAAATACTTCCTCTGGAATGGTAATGTTCATGTCTTGTTTTACCTTTACTTGACATGCCAAACGTATTCCTGACTTTAATTCTTTCTTTGTAAAATGAGGTGTTTCTGTTGGCAATGCTTCTCCTCCTCCGTCGATCACATGACATTCGCATTGAACACACGAACCACCACCACCACAAGCTGAGGGTAAAAATATTTTTTGATCTCCTAAAGTGGTTAAAAGAGTACTCCCAGAACCAACTTCAATTTTCTTTTCTCCGTTGATTGTGATGGTCACTGGACCCGATGGAGATAATTTTTGTTTTACAAATAATAATAAGGTAACTAATAACAATACAATAGCTAAAAAAGCTGCTACTGTTGCTAATACAGTTCCTGTAGTACCTGCTGCTAATATCATATTACTGGTTGTTTGTTTTTGTATTATCGGCTATAATTTCTTTAGCGTCTTNTTTTTCTTCTTTTTTGTTTTCANTGGTAGCTTCCACTTTTGGAGTTTCTTTTTGTTCTTCGTCTCCTCCTGTTAACATTCCACCAAAACTCATAAAACCAATGGCCATTAAACCTGTAATGATAAAGGTTATTCCTAAACCTCTNAANGCAGGTGGCACACTTGAATATCTAATTTTTTCACGAATTGCAGCAATGGCTAAAATGGCTAAAAACCATCCAATACCTGATCCTATACCATAGGTAAGAGCTAGTCCTAAAGANGGAATTTCGCGAGATTGCATGAATAAGCTTCCTCCTAAAATAGCACAGTTCACCGCAATTAAGGGTAAGAAAATACCTAAAGAATTGTATAATGAAGGAGAAAATTTTTCGACAATAATTTCTACCAACTGAACCATGGTTGCAATGGTTGCAATAAACATGATAAAGGATAAAAAGCTTAAATCGTATGCTGCATATTCTTCGCCTAACCAACTCAATGCGCCCTCTTGAAGAATGTACTGATCTAACAACCAGTTTAACGGTACCGTTACTGCCAATACAAAGATAACAGCAGCTCCTAAACCAACTGCAGTCGCTACTTTTTTAGAAACAGCAAGATAAGAACACATTCCTAGGAAGGTTGCAAATACCATGTTGTCTATAAAGATCGATTTGAAAAATAATTCTATATGTTCCATGTGCTATATGTTAAAAACGCTTCGCGTTTAATTTTCTTCTATTAATGCGGTATTTCTACTGCGTTGAATCCAAATGATAATTCCCACTACAATTAATGCCATTGGTGACAATAACATAAATCCGTTATTCTCGTAACCTATTGCATACAATCCTGTTTTTTCGATAGGATCTCCTAAAACTTTATACCCTAGTAGGGTTCCAGATCCTAACAGTTCTCTAAAGAAACCAACAGCGATTAAAATGACACCATATCCTAAAGAATTTCCAACACCATCTAGAAAAGATTTCCAAGGTCCGTTTCCTAAAGCAAAGGCTTCAAACCGTCCCATGATAATACAGTTGGTGATGATCAATCCAACAAAAACAGAAAGGGTTTTGCTCAATTCATAAGCAAAAGCTTTTAGTACTAGATCTACTATAATTACCAAGGTTGCTACCACGATTAGTTGAACGATAATTCTAATTTTTGAAGGGATGATATTTCTCATAAGTGAAATCACCACATTTCCTAAACCTAATACAAACAAAACAGAAACTGCCATTACAATNGANGCTTTCAATTCTGCTGTAATTGCCAATGCAGAACAAATCCCTAATACTTGAATGGTAATTGGATTGTTATCCGCTAATGGATCTGTAATTAATGCTGCGTCTTTTTTTGATAAAAGTCCCATAAATTATTTTTTTAATGATTTAAAATAAGGTACATATAATTTTAAATCAGATTTGATCATTGCAGAAACACCATCGCCGGTAATGGTTGCACCCGCAATTGCATCTACTTCATAATCTGTTTTCTCTTCATTCTTAGGATCATTATTTCCTTTGGCAACTCGTATTCCTTTAAAAACACCTGCATCGGACATTAAATGCTCTCCGATAAAATCGTCCATAAAATAGCGTTGTTTGATGTTCGCTCCCAATCCAGGAGTTTCTCCCTTATGATCAAAATAGGCGCCTTGAACAATCATATTTTCATCCATAGAAATATATCCCCAAATAGCATCCCACAATCCTTTCCCTCTTATTGGGGCTACATAAAAGGTTTTACCCTCTTTCTCTCCAACAAATAAAGGCAACTTCCTAACTTTACCATTTTTAGCATTTGCTTGTTGCTTTTTTACATCTATTAGATATGCATCTTCGCTTTCAGAAATTTTGTCTCCTTCGATGACTAATTGTTTTTTGATGTACTTCTGAAATTCATCTCCGGCAACTGAGGTCGAAACAAAATTTGCACTAGACTCATCATTTTCATTCACACCCATTGCGTACAAAATATTTTGTTGCTTTTCGATGCGTTCATTTTCTTTGATAGAAGGCTTTAAAGACGATGCTAAGAAAGCTAACAAAGAACCAACTACCAACACCATAATTACGGCGAAAGTCATTGTATAACTATTACTATCTGTTCTCTTACTCATAATTAGGCAGTTTTAACGTTCGTTCGTGTTAATCTTTTCTTTACATTTCCTTGCACCACATAGTGATCTATTGTTGGCGCAAATACATTCATTAATAGGATTGCTAAGAAAACGCCTTCTGGATAGGCCGGGTTGAATACACGAATCATGATAGAAATAAATCCAATCAAGAAACCATAGATCCATTTCCCTTTGTTAGTTTGTGAACCGGTAACGGGATCTGTTGCCATAAAAACAGCTCCAAAAGCAAGGCCTCCAATCATTAAGTGTTCCCACCAAACAGTGTTCATCAAGCCATAAAATTTGCTGGATTCTGTAATGATATCTGCGGCTACAATCTGGTTAAAAATGATTCCCATTGCAGCGGCTCCTAAAAATGTTGAAAGAATAATTCTCCAGCTTCCAATTTTTGTAAAAACTAAGATGGCAGCTCCTAATAAAATCAGCAGCGTTGAAGTTTCTCCTACAGAACCCGGTATGAAACCTGCAAATTTATCCCAATTGGAATAAATTACTTCTTGATTTTGTGCATAACTTCCTAATATTGTTTCTCCAGAAATAGCATCTGCAGTTCCAGTTCTATTCACAGCATCGTACACCCAAACTTTATCTCCAGACATCCAAGTTGGATAGGCAAAGAATAAAAAGGCTCTGATGGTTAAAGCGGGATTTAGGATATTCATTCCTGTTCCCCCAAATACTTCTTTACCAATTACGACTCCAAAAATTACTGCAACAGCTAACATCCATAACGGAGTGTCAATAGGCACAATTAATGGAACTAGCATTCCGGTAACTAAATATCCTTCTTCTACTTCGTGCCCTTTGATAACTGCGAAGATAAATTCGACAATAAGACCGACTCCATAAGAAACAATCACCAATGGCAATACTTTTATAATTCCAATCCAAAAATTATCAAACGTAAAGAAATTTGCAAGTACATTGGCTCTTATAGAACCGTCTATCGCTGCATAATGTTGATATCCTGCATTGAACATTCCAAACAACAAGCAAGGAACTAACGCCATGATTACAATGTTCATGGTACGCTTTAAATCGTCTGCTGCTTTGATATGAGTTCCTCCGTGAGTTACTTCGTTTGGCAAATACAAAAAGGTATGGATTGCATTGAATGCAGGAGCCATTTTGGTTCCTTTATACTTTTCTTTTAAATTATGTAAATTTTGTTTTAAGCTCATAACCTTATCCTAATTCTTCTCTCATTAAATCTAAACCTTCACGAATTATTTGTTGGTGAGGTTGTTTAGAAACACAAATAAATTCTGTTAGTGCAAAATCTTCTGGCGCTACTTCGTAACCGCCCAAAGCTTCCATTTCATCTAAATCTTTGACCATAAATGCTTTTAATAATTGCATTGGATACATGTCTAAAGGAAATACATTTTCATAAGAACCCGTAACTACAAAAGCTCTGTGTTCTCCGTTTGTATTTGTATTTAAATCGTACTTTTTATTTGGAGTTAACCAAGAAAAAGTCAATGCTCTTGAGGTAGATATTTTATTAAAAACAGGTTTATTCCATCCAAAAAACTCATAATCATCTCCTTCTGGGATGGCTGTAATTTGATTGTCATAGTATCTTAAGAAGCCCTCTTCTTTTACTTGCGTTCCAGAAAGGACATTGCCACTAATAATTCTTGTATTGTCGTTTACCAGGTTGCTAGCAGTTACATCAGCAATCAAAGCACCAGCAATCGCTGTTACATATTGAGGTTTGCTAAATTGAGATCCTGTTAGTGCAACGGTTCTTGTGAAATTTAACTTTCCTGTTAAAAACAATTCTCCAATCACCAACAAATCTTGTGGAGAAATCACCCAAACAACTTCTCCTTTATTAATAGGATCTATGTGTGCAATTTGTGTTCCAACATTTCCAATTGGATGAGGACCAGAAACTTTGTGAAGTTCAATTCCTTTTATATCACTGAAAGGTGAATTTGCATTTTTTCCGATCGAAACATGCACTTTTCCTTCAGTTAACTTACCAACAGCAGTAAATGCTGCTTGTAATTCAGCTTCTTTACCTGCCAATGTATAATCTATATCTGCTGCCAACGGAGCACTTGCATAGGCAGAAACGAAAATAGCTTTGGGTGCATGGTTTGGGTTGGCAACAACATCATAAGGACGTTGCTTTATGAAAGGCCAACAACCCGCAGAAAGCAAATAATCCTTTACTTCATCTGAAGACATGCTTGCAGCCTCTTTAGATCCAAAATCTTTGTACTCTTGAGATGGATCTGCAGCTATTTTAATTGCTAATACTTTTCTTCTTGCTCCACGAACCACTTCTACAACTTTTCCAGAAACAGGGCTTGGAAATAAAATACGTTCGTCACTTTTAGAATAGAAAAGTGTATCTCCCGTTTTTACTTCTGCTCCTTCTTTGGCGACAAGTTTTGGTGTAATTCCGTGAAAATCTTCTGGTTGTATCGCATAAAAACTGCTCAAAGAAGTCTCTTTGGTTGTTTTTTCTGCACCGCCAACAAGCTTAATATCTAAGCCTTTTTTAATACGAATGTCTTTTGACATAGCAAATGGAATTGTTAGTTATCTAAAAAAATCATGCAAATTTAGGGTTTTTGTCAATTATGATAGATATAATTGAACTGTAATCTTGAGTAAATGTCATTATTTATAACAATTCTAAATAACTGTTTTTATTGATTTTTTTGTTGCTGATTTGAAAGGAGGTCTGAAAACCATATCTCCTCTAAAATTGTATCGATCACATCGTAATTGCTTCCTAAAAAAATCATTACTTTTACATAGAAAAAAAGAAAAGTATGTCTCAAAAATTAGTCCTTTGTTTGTTGTTTATTTCAACTAGTTTTTTTTCGCAAAATATAAAATCTATTCAACTCAGACCCTTGCAAGAAAACAATTTTTCTGCAATCGTTCCATTGGGTACTCCCTTAGAAATATCTTTTGATGATTTAGACGCAGATAGTAAAGACTACCAATATAAAATTGAACACATGACGCATGATTGGAAATCTAGCAGATTGTCTTCAAGTCAATTCATTGACGGCTTTGATCAAAATACGATTATCAATGTTTCAAATTCATTTAATACGTTACAAAATTACACCCATTATTCTGTAAGAATACCGAATATAAATACGGTAATCACTAAAAGTGGAAATTATCTTTTATCAATTTTAAATACTGACGATGATGTTATTTTTACAAGACGATTTGTGTTGTATGAACCTTCAACAACTTTGGGAGTAACTGTGGAGAGAAGTAGAAATTCAAAAACACTAAACACCCAACAAACTATCGAATTTATTATAAATCATCCTAAAATTAAAATAAATAATCCAGCTCAAGAAGTACATGTTGTTATTTTAAAAAACAACAATTGGGAAGAAAAAATAACCAACTTACAACCTACATTTTTTAGACCAAATCAATTGTCTTACACGTACACCAACAAAACAAATTTTTGGGGAGGAAATGAATACCTTAACTTTGATAATAAATTGATCAGAAACAACAGTTTAAATGTGGTGAAGATTATAAAAAAAGATATTTTTCATCATTATTTATATCCTTTTGAATTTAACCCTTTTCGAAAATATAGCTACAACCCCGATATTAATGGGCAATTTGTGATTAGAACCCTAGAAGCAAAAGACTCAAAAACAGAGTCCGATTATGCTATGATACATTTCACATTGTCTGTCGAGGAGGCTTTTTCTGAAAGGGAGGTGTATGTTTACGGTGCTTTTAATGATTTTAAAATTACAGATGAAAATAAAATGTATTTTGATCCAGAAGAGAGGGCGTACAAGGCAAATATTCTATTAAAACAAGGCTTTTACAACTATACATTTGCAACAAAAGAAACNAACGGCAACATCAACACCAATNATGTAAATGGCTCTTTTTACGAAACTGAAAATGAATATACCGTTATCGTTTACTACAAACCTTTTGGAAGTTTTTTTGAACGAGTAGTCGGAATTGGAACAGGTTTTTTTGATCAAAATAGATAAGTTTATAAAATTAATCATCACTTTTACATAAAAATAGAGGTCCTAAAATGATACATCAAGTTACAAAGGGAATTAAAATATCTGTCAACACAAAATACAAAGGCATCCATCAAAGGAACTCTAAGGTTTACCATGTTTTTTCCTATGTGATTCGCATTGAAAATACCTCTACAGAAACAGTAAAACTTACGGATCGATTTTGGAAAATTTACGATACACTGAATAACATAGAAATAGTAAGTGGTGAGGGAGTTGTTGGTCAAACACCTATTTTAAAACCAGAGGAAACCTACACTTATAATTCTGGTTGCTTTTTAGAGTCTAACATCGGAGCAATGAAAGGGTTTTATACCATGATAAACCTAAATACATTTGAACAATTTAAAGTAATCATTCCAACTTTTCAACTTGCCAACCCGCTTTTGTCAAACTAAAAAGAGATGTCATCTTCAAAATCGTTAAAGAGTAAAGGAATGACTTCCAATGAAAAAGAATTGTTTACCGCTATTTTTTTATTATTTACGATAAGCTTTAATTTATATTACTATTATTGAATTTCCTACAATAAAATACATTAAAACTCCATTAAATTTATTGAAACAAAAATTGTAACTTTGAATCACGAAATATTAATTGATAAATAAAACACGAATGGCAAGAGGATTTTTTAACGTTCCTAAAGCAGTCAATGAACCTGTAAAAGGGTATGCTCCGGGCTCTCCAGAAAGAGAGGAATTATTAGCTACTTATAAAACAATGTTTGAACAAAACATTGACATACCTATGCATATAAATGGGAAAGAAATAAGAACAGGAAACACCAAAAACATCACACCTCCTCATGATCACAAACACATTGTTGGTCAATATCATACTGCAGATAAATCTCATATAGATACTGCAATTTCTACTGCTTTAGCAGCAAGAGAGGCTTGGTCTAGTGTAAGTTGGATGGAACGTGCTTCTATTTTCCTAAAAGCTGCCGAATTACTAGCAGGACCTTACAGAGCAAAAATGAATGCCGCAACCATGATTGCGCAATCTAAAAATGTTCACCAAGCAGAAATAGATGCTTCTTGTGAAATGATTGACTTTTTTCGATTTAACGTATCCTATATGACTGATATTTTTAAAGATCAGCCAGCCTCGTCACCAGGAATTTGGAATAGAGTTGAATACAGGCCTCTAGAAGGGTTTGTATATGCAATTTCGCCTTTTAATTTCACCTCTATTGCTGCAAATCTACCTGCGGCCGCTGCTTTAATGGGTAATGTTGTTGTTTGGAAACCTTCTGATCATCAAGCATATTCTGCACAAGTTATTGTAGATTTGTTTAAGGAAGCTGGATTACCAGATGGAGTAATTAACGTAGTTTATGGGGATCCTGTGATGATTTCTGATACCGTTTTAGCTTCTCGAGATTTCTCTGGATTGCACTTTACGGGTTCTACACATGTTTTCAAAAATTTATGGAAACAGATAGGGAATAACATACACCATTACAAAACATATCCAAGAATTGTTGGAGAAACAGGAGGAAAAGATTTTATCTGGGCGCACAACTCTTCAAATCCTTTACAAGTTGCAACGGCTATTGTAAGGGGATCTTTTGAATACCAGGGCCAAAAATGCTCTGCAGCCTCTAGAGCCTATATTCCTCAATCATTGTGGGAAGCCGTAAAAAAACACGTAATCGCACAAACGAAAGAAATTAAAATGGGGTCCCCGGAAGATCCCTCAAATTTTGTAAATGCAGTGATTCACGAGGGCTCTTTTGATAAAATTGCCAGTTATATTGATGCTGCTAAAGCAGACAAAGAAGTGGAAATTATTGTTGGTGGAAATCATGATAAATCTGTAGGTTATTTTATTGAACCTACGGTGATTTTGACAAAATCACCCACATATGCAACTATGACGGCTGAGTTATTTGGTCCAGTAATGACGGTATACGTATACGAAGATGCCGCATGGGAAGCATCTTTAAAATTGGTAGATGAATCTACTGAATTTGCACTTACAGGAGCTGTTTTCTCTACAGATAGATACATTGTAGAAAAGGCTTCTAAAATCCTAGAAAACGCAGCAGGAAACTTCTACATTAACGATAAACCAACAGGGGCAGTTGTTGGTCAACAACCTTTTGGAGGTGCGAGATCTTCGGGAACAAATGACAAAGCGGGTTCTGCTCAAAACCTATTACGATGGACTTCTGTTAGACTGATAAAAGAAACTTTTGTCTCACCAACAGACTACAAATATCCTTTCTTAGGTTAACTAAAAATAATACATTTAAAAAAGCCTCATCCAAATAGTATGGATGAGGCTTTTTATCTCTTATAGAATTCTTATTTTATAATTAATTTTCTTGTTGTTTGTTTATCTCCATTAATTACTTTCAAGAAATACAAACCAGCAGAAGTCTTCTCAAAAAAGATTCTTTCAGTAAAATTTGAAATCGTAGAGTGGTATTTTTTTTCATCTATTAATCTTCCTCTAAGATCAAATAACTGAAGTAAAAGGTCATCTGTAGTATCTAGATTTAGAGTTAATGTAAATTCTCCTTTTGTTGGATTTGGAAATAGCATAAAATTACCAAAGGGCTCATCGATAAAAGATGCTGTTGAATCTTCTATAATTACCGTATAGTCCTCTGTTTCGCCCCATTCAAAATTATGATCTGCATCACAAGCTCCCCCTCCGTTAGATGAAGAATCTGTATATTCAAGCACAACTCTCATTCTTGTCGCACCTAGTTGCGCATCATTGGGCACAGTAATATCAAGAGTTTTTGTACTTATATCATCGTAACCAGTTCCTAAATCATACTTTTCTGTTATAATATCAAATACATANTCNTNATTCCAATCTATAAAAACAGTACAATTATCTTGATATCCANCTGTATCAAAAACAACACTAAATTGGTAACTACTTCCTCTCTTTATAGTGGTACTGATCGATGTAAAATCTTCATAACCGTCTATCAGATCATTTTCAGAATCATTGTTAATCGAATTGAAAGTAACATTTGTTAGATGTTCTGAACCTGACACCTCATCTGTAAAAGTTGACAAACAATAAGATGGTATAAGTGTTTTAAAATTAAACGCATCTGAATACGNCCCTTCTCCACAACTATTTTTGGGCTTTATTCTCCAGTAGTATGTTGTATTTCCGGTAAGACCTGAAACTGAATAAAAATTTGTAGCGACATTGCCACTTGAAACTATATTTNTAAAATTACTATCTGAAGCTACTTCTACATCATAATTTGCAGCATTTATATCTGAATCCCATTTTAATTCTGGAGACAAACCAATCTCTGAAGCNCCATTTACAGGAAGCGTTAAATTTGAACTTGTAAATATCGAATTCCTCACATTTAATTGAACATCTATTTGCTTATTTACACTTGAACTACCGCTAACATTCATTGTATACATTTGAGCGGAAGCTTCGTTTAAATTAGAAATTGTCATCGTAACATTTCCATCTGCGCTTATTGTTGTTGGATCAAATATTACGGAAGCTCCTTCCGGAAAACCAGATGCTGACAAGGACACTGACTCTGAAAAACCATTAATGAAATCAAAATTTAACACATAACTTATCGATTCATTTTCTGAATAACAGACAGATTGCACATCATTTAAATTGGTAATTATATAAGTTGGTGTTGATGAGTTGATGGTAAAGTTTGTGGAATTTACATTATAAAAAATATGATCTGCTGCTTCCACCATAATTCTGGAAGTAGCAGAGGGAGTATTCGGAATAACTATCGCCTCTGAACCATCGTTCGGAGTATTTTCTTTCAAAGTAATCGGAAAAGTAATCCCCCCATCTATAGATAATCTAATAGTTACATTTTGACAATTGATAGGAAGAACATCTGTCGTTCCTTTATTCCATGTAATTGTTTGGGTAGTCCCTGCATCCCAATTAATAGCTGAATTAGGTAATGTAACTGTAAAAGGAGCTGCATTTGTAACAGAAACTTTCATATCGTCTCTAGCGCTACTACCTCCTCCATTATTGTTATCTCTTACTAAAAAAGAAAAATTTAAATCCCTTGCTACAGTGGGCAATACTTCCCAAGTTGAAGAAGTAGCTCCTCCAACAACAGTTGCTAGAGCTGGCATGTATCTATTTGGAGAGGAAGATGGTAGTAAAGACCTAAATAGTGGACCTACTAAATTTGTTGCTACCGGCGGCATTGTTGCAGTTTGATTGTCTGTCTGTTCCCAAGCATATGTTAGGCTGGAGACACCGTCTGCATCTGTTGCAATTCCTCTTAAAACAAATGGAGTCCCTGCTGGAATGCTGAAATTTGCTCCTGCATTTGCAGTTGGAACATTATTACCAGCATCTGTTACACTTGAACATTGTGCAGAAACTTGTATCGTACTCGACATTTCTGCAATACTGACTGCATGAAAATAAGTATCACTTTTCGGTTGAACATTAGGCGAACAAATACCCGCATATCCCATGATGGTAGAAGCACTTCCAGGCTCTACTGCTGTTGATGTATTTCTTTGACAATCATTATTCTGAGTATGGTTCGCTCCAAATTGATGCCC
>JGI26260J51721_1000734_pt1 | contig 14594 bp, 15 predicted proteins | sample SaaInlV_120m_DNA_4_FD_51721 | JGI IMG/M metagenome (IMG submission 51721)
TCGTTGAGTTCTTTCCGGAAAGCACGACCTTTGGGAGGATCGTCTCGCACGGAGGCAACCGATTTCTTGAGGAAGGTGCCAACTTGAACGCCGGGAATAACGGCGGGGTACTGGAAGGAAAGGAACATACCAGCACGGGCTCGCTCAAAGACTGCCAGTTCGTCGAGAGGGCGGCCTTGGAAGTGAATTTCACCAGCTGTAATCTCGTACGCAGGATGACCCATGACCACATTGGCAAGGGTGGATTTTCCTGCACCGTTTCGTCCCATAATCACGTGGATTTCGCCACGGTTGATGGTAAGGTTGAGTCCCTTGATAATTGGTGTTCCGTCGACGCTCACGTGGAGATTTTCGATACGTAACATCTCTTGACTCATCGCCACACCCGATACTCCCTCACGGCTCTCCCTTATCAAGGGCTGTAGTCGACTTGCGTTCATGAATCCGCTAACTGACAGCCAACCGTCACAGATTTCAATCCGAGCCTTGAAATGGTGGAGCATCAACCATAATCCATGGTAGAGGATGACTTGGTAGCGGCCTACGCTGCTGAAGCAAAAGCTGCAATGTCGGCGGAAGCAGCGAAACGGATCGCCGAGACTGTTGATCCAATAGAAGAGGAAAGGCTCCGCTCGACATCCCTTCTCACCCTGATCCACACCGAAGATATGGTTCCAGCCTTGCTATCGAGATTAGGTGAAGTGAGGGCCGCGCTTGACGGACACGGGGGGGGCATTGCCATCTCATCACTCAACTGGGCCGAAGACGGTTCTGAAACACTGGACCTCGTTCTTGATTTGACAGGAGCTTGCCTTTCTTGTGGAGCTGCCCCTGGTACGCTGGAAGGAGTGAAAAATGACCTTGAAGGCGATTCAGAGATTGTTCGCGTCCAGTTTGACAAAGCACTGTTGGATACATTTGACGAACTTGGCCGCGAGTTTATTCTCGTTCACGGCAAGGTACAATTTGTCTGAAGCGACCAAGCTTGCGGCCGAGCCGAACGGATGGATTCAAGGCCGTCGGGCAACGGGGGAACTTCATGGGCGCATGGAACGAAGGCCGTAGAGACGACCCAAAACCGTGCAGGGAGCAAGACATTGGTTTGTTTGAAATCACTGCACGTGACGGTCGGGCAAGGCTCGGACGATTGCACACCGAACACGGGGTGCTTGAAACCCCAGCTCTCTTGCCTGTAATCAACCCGAACATCCGCACCATCGAACCCAGAGAAATGTGGGACAGATATGGCATTGGAGCACTGATTACGAACTCCTACATCATCTGGAAGCACGATGAACTCAAGGCAAAGGCAACTGCAGACGGCGTTCATTCTCTCTTGGATTTCCCTGGCGTTGTGATGACGGATTCGGGTACATTCCAGTCCTACATTTATGGCGATGTCGAAGTTGGCGTGGAACAAATTGTTGAATTTCAAAACAGCATCGGTGTCGACATCGCTACAATGCTGGATGTCTTTTCAAGACCCGACATGACTCATGCGCAAGTGGAGGCCTGCGTGGATGAAACCCTCGTACGAGCAGGCCCCAGCGTCGCAACATCCGGTAGCACGATGCTCAATGGTCCAATTCAGGGCGGATTGTTTCGTGACCTCCGGACAAAATCAGCAAAAGGCATGGCTGCGTATGAGTTTGCAGTTCACCCAATCGGTGGAATCGTTCCAGTTATGGAACAACACCGATACAAAGACTATGCGAAGATCATGCTCGCAAGTCTACCCTACCTACCACCGCAGCGGCCAGTTCACATGTTTGGATGCGGCCACCCCATGTTGTTCCCAATGTCAATTGCGTTGGGTGCTGATCTGTTTGATTCTGCTGCTTATGCCCTCTTTGCTAGGGATGGCCGTTTGTTGACACCTTGGGGTACAGAACGGATTGAATCCATGGTTGATTGGCCAATTCTGATGCCCTGCGTTGCTTACATCAGCCCGTCGGAAGTAAGAACCATGGCAAAGGACGAGCGAACCAAACTGTTGGCTCGTTACAACCTCGAAATGACCTTGAGCGAACTCGCACGATGCAAGCAAGCCATCCGTGATGGAACCATTTGGCGGCTGGTCGAACGTCGAAGCCACCAACATCCAGCACTTCGAGAGGCGTTTCTGTGGCTGTCAACGCGACCTCAGCAAGCCATGATGAAGCTGAAAATGCTCGATGACCTCATCCTCAACGACCGCGACGCAGGTCGAGAACGCGGCGAAGACGCCGGCAGCTGGGAAGAGGGATGGGACTGGCTCGTCCATGCACAGGAATCACCACGCAAAGGTGGGGAAGCATGGGGTGGCGAAGANACATTTGTTCGACCTCACATCGTCGCAGCTCGACGCCAATTTATCCAACGATGGGAACCGACTGGAATTGAAGGAAAAGGCGATGATACCGTGCTGATCATGCACGGAAGCCCCGGCCCATGGCGAGAGCGATTGAGTGACGTCATGGCTCGCCTCACCCACCACTGCCCCGGCTTAGAAGTCTTGATCCTCACACCGGTTGGACTCGTGCCATATTCACTTGAAGATCTCAATCCATTTGCCCACATCGACGGTCCAGAATGGCTCTGGCGCCGGCGACCGAACTTGCCATGGATTCGCCGTGAACTCGACCGACTTTCCCTCGGTGAACGCAAAATTGTCACTGTGGACATGTTTGGTGACGGCATTCAGGCTCGATGCATGACCGCCCTGTTTGAAGCAGGCGTCGTTGATGGCGTGGATGATACATCTGCAAGTGCTGTCCCGCTTGACCGCGATGGAAGGGAACGTGCGAAGTCAATCGTGTACAGGCGACTCGTATCGGACAAACTAACGGTGCTTCTCAACGTCGATTTCGCCGAAGCAAGAACATTGCTCGAAGATGCAACGTTTGTAGTCAACAGGCAAGGCAGGGTCAAGAACGCCAATACAAAGGAGGGCNCACACATCGCAAGCCCTCGACTTGGTGACGGTGGTCTTTCACTCACGGATGATGGAGCAAAAGCCCTTCATCAACTCCGTAAGATCGCTCCTCCATCAACGCTTGACCCCACATTCAACCTCGGGCCAAGGGGCGCAGGTCCTGCTTGGATCGTCGTCGACGATGATGCGGAACCATTTGTTCGGCAAGGCCGAAACGTGTTCCATGGCTTTGTATTAGCAGTGGATCCTTGGATTCAGCCCTCTCAGACATGCCTCATCGTCAACAAGAAGGGCGACCTCCTTGGCCATGGACTCGCAAACGGAACAGCCGACGAATTCTGCGGATTCAAAAAAGGAATAGCCGTAAAAACTCGCGGTGGAATTTCCCAATAAGCACCCTCAGCAACCCACAAGACGGGGGAGGATTCAAGGTCCTTCGCTGACCACAAAACAGCAAAGGAGGGCTGTGCGTGGTTGACGAACTCATAATCAAAACCACAGATTTGACAAAATCCTACGGCCCACATGTGGCTTTGGATAAGTTGAACTTGGCTGTAAAAAAGGGCGCTACAGGCCTCCTTGGCCCAAACGGCGCCGGCAAATCCACTTTTCTAAAGACGATTTTAGGATTGATTCAAGCCACGGAAGGTGAAGGTACTGTCCTCGGACATGACATCCGAACCGAGGGTGATGCGATTCGCGCCCGAATTGGATACATGCCTGAGTACGACGCACTGAACCCTGACATGGATGCCATTCACCAAGTCCGTTACTCAGGAGAATTGCTTGGCATGAACCCGACAGTGGCTCTTGCCCGGGCTCACGAATCGTTGCAATACGTCGGAATTGGTGAACAGCGCTACAGGAACATCGGGAGTTTTTCAACTGGAATGAAGCAAGCCACAAAGTTAGCTTGTGCCCTGATTCATGACCCCGAACTCATCATTGCGGACGAGCCCTCAAACGGACTGGATGCAACGGCACGAGAATACATGATTCAAACGTTGACAACAACGGTCCGAGCTGGCAATCGCTCTGTATTGATGGCNTCTCACCTCATGGATGATGTTGAACGGGTGTGCGAGAACATCGTGTTGTTGCACAAAGGGAAACTCGCAGCCCAAGGTGCAATTGCCGATTTGAAAGCCATCGACCGAGAAATCGAAATCCACGTATGGGGCGGCGCCACAAAACTTGCTCAAGCCATGGAAGCTGACGGATTGAAGGTTCGAAGGGAAGGTCGTGTGATGCGAATTGCACACGACGGCGAGGACACAACAACCCGAATCCTAACCTGCGCTGCCCAAACAGGAGCGCAAGTACGACGCATGCACGAGTATGAAGCCTCACTGGAAGATCTCTTTTTGGTGATNATGGAAAACCTTGGTTATGAAGTCAAAACAAGCGAAGACCTTCTCGCATCCCCTGCGCTTGCTCGCAAGGTCGATGCTCCGGCCCACATGGGAGGTGGAGGCGCTTGACCGAGGAAGAAATTCCACAAGACAGCNACATTGAATTTGGTGCTGAGGCACCTGTCACTGGCCAAGGGAGGATGGAGGCAGCATGGGGCTCAAGCGAGGGCGATGAGGATTTGACCGCAACTCAAGTCGCAGAACCAGTGACAACGGGTCACGTCTTTGAGCAAGTCTACAAACCATGGAAAGGGACCTTGAATCCTCGTTGGATGAGAAATTGGGCGATCCTTCGCCACCATCTTCTAGGGATTTTCAAGAAAGGTCATCGGCCATGGGGCATGCCAACACGGCTCTTCATTCTCATCGTATTTATCGCCTCACTCAGCGATGCCGCACTCACGCTTTTGTCAGGCCTTATTGGCGATGGAAGCCTTCACCAATTGTGGGGCATAAGCCGTGACAACCTCTACGGCCACGTCCTGGGATTTTTCCCGCGAAACGTGCTCTACTATCCGATTGTGGCAGCCCTATTGGTTGGCAGCGTCATCTCTGAAGACCGACAACATGGGACTTCTGCATTGTACTTCTCACGGCCCATCACACGCTTCGATTATGTCGGTATGAAATTCGTTTCCGTCGCGATCATCCAATCGTTCGTCGTCCTGCTCACGCTTACATTGTATTACTTCGCAGAGATTATTGCACTCGGAAGGGGTTGGGCGTGGATTATGGACACCTTCCCATTGTTCCTAGCAGCCTTCCTCTCAGGCATGGTACTCATCTTCACATACACAAGCATTGGACTCGCACTTTCAAGCGTCTCGAAGGGTAAATTCTTCCCGGGAATTGGCTTGTTGTCAATCGTACTCGGTACGAAAGTATTAGCCATTTTAGTCTCAACTTTGTTCGATCGGGAAATTCTCTACCTGCTTTCGCCCTATGATTGCATGGCCCACGTCGGCCAAACCATCATCGGGACACAACCGACCTACGACCAGTACTCATGGACGTGGTCCCTCGCCTCCCTTGTGGCAATGAACGGCATCGCTCTTTACACACTCAGTGCACGGGTATCTTCGATGGAGGTGACCCGAGAATGATGCCTGATTTTGACCAAGAGGGGAAGGGCCAGACGCAGGCATGGCAACCAGACCTTTCGGCTCCAGCCGTGCTCTTAGAGGGCGTCTCCAAGTCATATGGGCGGATTTTCGCACTCTCAAACATCACAATGGCGCTCAATGGTGGTGTCACTGGCGTGCTCGGAATGAACGGTGCTGGAAAGTCGACAATGTTCAAACTCTTGATGGGCAAACTCAAACCAAGCCAAGGAAAGGTTCGCTTGTTCGGCACTGACCCTTGGAAGAACCCTGCACCATACGCAAGAGTCGGCTTCGTACCTGAGCATGAAAAGATGTATGACTGGATGACCGCCCACCAATTTGTATCCACTTTTGCCCGACTGAATGGATTGACACGAGCAGAAGCGATGCTTGAGGCTGACCGTGTGTTGAACTTCGTGGGACTCGCTGATGTCGCCCACAAGAAGATTGGCCAGTACTCGAAAGGCATGAGGCAACGAGCCAAAATCGCTCACGCCTTGGTCAACGACCCCGAACTGATTATTCTTGACGAACCATTGCAAGGCTGCGACCCACTCGCTCGAACGAGTATCATGAACGTGATTCGTGAATTGGGACGTATGGGCAGAACCGTCATTGTAAGCAGCCACATCTTACAGGAAATCGAGCGCATCACTGAACAAATTGTCATTTTGCATAATGGCCGTTTGCTTGCGCTNGGAAACCTGCACGCCATTCGAGAAAAACTCGATCAAATCCCTCACAGAATCACAATTGAAGCGGACGATGCGAAGGCGCTGGCAAAGGATGTCATCGACATGGATGAAGTGTACGGCATCTCGTTCCCAGACAACAAAAACCTCTCGATTCAAACGCACAACCTTGGAGCAATCCATGCACAGTTACCTGCGGCAATTGTCAACAATGGGCACCGAATCCACACCATCGATAACCCCGATGACGATCTTGCCTCCATTCTTGGCTACCTTACATCAGGCGGTGGATTATGATGGAAGCAAAACCAAACACCATCTACCGTGCTTTGGACAGAAAGGCGGCAGCGATTACGGAATTCACAATGCGCCAATACAGAACCAAGGCATCCACATGGGTGGTTCTCGGCGTAGGATTGGTTGCAATCTCTTTGGTGATGTTGATTTACGTCGACGTCATGTCAACGGGTTTCGAATCCATCGATAACGATGGCGACAGTGAGGACCCTGATGGAGACGGTTACCCTACTGGCCAAGAGAACAAGTACGGTACAGACCCGTACATGGCCGATTCTAATCCGGGCCTCTTGACACCATCCGTCGAACCTGAACCCGCATCAAATTACATCGATGAGGATGGTTTTGACATTAGCATCAGCGGCACCGCACTGACGCAATCTACCGGATACGACGATGACGGTGATTGCAGGGAATCAGACCGAACAAATTCACAACAGGACACCAACAACAATGGCATCGTTTGTGACGTTGAACTCAGGTACGATCGGTACCAAGGCGAATGGGAGGTGTACGCAGATCGATACGTTGACGAGGACCCAGATGATGCTGCCTACGCAGCAGAAGCGACGCACATGGCGTTCGTCCTTGGCATTGGAAAAATGGGCTTCGTATTGTTACTTGGAATGTTTTTACCGCTCTTTCTCGCAACGGGATTGATTCGTGAGGAAATGAATGACGGTACAATGCACTTCATGCTTGCAAAACCAATTGCTCGGACCGAAGTCTTCCTCTATCGAATCTTGGGCTACCTTGGCATTGTCTGGCCATACTTCATCGCTATTGGCNTCTTATTCGCCTTAATTTCAGGATTTGTTGGNCCGAGTGACAGCTTTTTCCGGTTCCAAGACCTCGGCGTATGGCTGGCAATTATTTTCGCTACAATGATGGCTTCGTTTGTCTATGGCATGCTGTTTTGTGCCCTTGGAACCATGTGGAGGTTTGGTATTGTATTGGCGATTCCGTTCGCAGCGTGGGAACTGGGTATGTGCATTGTATCGATGGGCGCACCTGAGGCCGCCATTCTTCGATTTTCAGTGATTGGTTGGGCATTGATGATTGTCGATGCTGCAGCGGTCATTGTGTGGCCCAACATGGAACTCTTCATNTTACAGGGTCGAACGATGGATGACTTTGGCCTCATCTGGACGACGAGCAATGCGTTGAACTTCTTTTATTCAAAGCCGGGTGTCGGCGGATCAGGCTTGGTTTCAGCTGTGTTCGCAACAGTGGTTCTTCTTGTTCAGGGCGCCGTGTTTTGGTTCATCGGCGGTGCCATCTTCAAAGGGAAGGAAATCGAATGAATGGAGATATGCCCGCCTTTGCAGGCGACCTATCAACCATGTGGAGGTTGCAAAACCGTCCGCCATTGCATCACCTCACATGGGATTGGTGGTGGTGGTTGGTTATGCTCGATGACCCGAATGGAAAACCAAGCGGGCGGCAGTTGATGGTGCTCTGGTCCACAAAAGACAATCCATTGGTCGAAGTCAATGGGGTACCATGGACACCTCAAGGCCGTCCAGGATTTGACGAACATGATGGCATGGCGCTTGATGGAATGGTCTGCGCTTGGTGGTTCGACGGCACGCAGATGCATGAGCCAGTCATCCAACGAATTTGCAGAATCGTTGCCATGCCCGACACACATCCAAAATGGCCCTCTGACCAGAGTGAAGTGGGCAAAGGAGGTGGTGCGGTGGTCCCATTGTTGGAAGAAGACATGAGCATGGGCCTGAAAAGTGATTTGAGCGAATTTTGGCTCAATTTATCCACAGATCAAGAGGCCGCACACCCAATGGTCCCAAAGGAAATGCGATTGAAACTTACGCCTTGGAACAGCGCTATGTCAACGGCACGCGAAGCCACNGCAACATATGCTGCCAACATGGGCTATGATATCTTGCGTCTGCACGGCACCAAGGCCTCGGGGACATTCGATGGGGAAGACGTCAANGGGACGGCCTACTTCCAAAAAGTCAGTGTCCAAGCACCTTCAGTTCCATGGTATTGGGGCGTACTTCACCTCGACGATGGCTCNTANATTGATTGGTTCCTACCGCACCTTTCGTTCACGGTCACAGCGAGGGACAACCGTCCGTGGAAACGAAGNGATTTCGGCCATATCGGGTTATCACAAGGCGGACTTTTCCATGACGGAAAGCACCGACGCAGTGAGAAATTCACACATGTCACCGTCGAAAAGGTNGGNTCTGACCGAAGCGAAGGCAAACACGGTCACNCACCCGGCGCCCCACTCCCGAAATTCAACATCAAAATGTGGAACGGGCGAACGGTCATCGAACTGACTGTCCAAGCCATCGAAAGGGCGCATTGGACGTTTAACCAACCAACGAGAGGGGGGCTAACCTCGCATCTCACATACAACGAATACCCACTCCAACTCGACAAGCTAAGGATCATCGATGAGCACGGAATTCGAAAGGAAACGGATTACGAGTGGGCTCGTGGAAATGCTGAACATTCGTGGGGCCTGCTCCACTGAATGAAGCACCAATGTGACATCGTTTTTTTAGAGTCAACCCGATGCATGGAGGCAAGGTCTTATTTGGTTTGCCCGGCCACCAAGAGATTGGAGCAATTGCTATGAGCGAGGAAACCCCCACTGCTGACACCGAAACCGAAGCGGCTGCTTTGGCTGAAACAAAAGCCAATGAGGCAGCAAAAACTGCTGCCGATCAGGCCAAATTGGGCAAGAAATTCCGCATTATTGCGGGAGAAGAAATCCTCCTCACCAANCGCCCAAGCACCNTTGCATTCCTCAACCTNTACGCTCTCGGGCTCCTCGTTTTGGCCATTCACGTCATGTTTGAAATCGAGCCTGGAACNGACAGCGAAAACGTTCTCCTCGATCTGCTGGCAACGGCATTGTTCACAAGCGGCTCGTTTGGCTTAACCGCTGTTATGCTCTTCGTCACATGGATGAACCGACTGATGAATGTTTCAACCTCTGGCCGCTGGGTGACCCTCGGCTTACTCATCGTGTCACTGGCACCCTCAATCGCATTGGTTGATGATGTCCTGCTGTTCATCACCAATTTGTTCATGGATGAAGGCATTGGTGGAATTATCCCCGATTACCAGCCGCTCTTGTTCGGTAGTGTCTTCGTGGCCATTTACACCGCCCTTGTGTTCTATTTCCAACGAAGTTTTCACTACGCCATCACCAGCGATGCAATCATCTTTGAGCACAGTTTTTTACTCTCTCGTTCGCACCGNCGCATCCTCTTCGATCGCATCTCAGAAGTCGTTGTCCAACGCTCACCGATGGGCACAATCCTCGGTTTTGCCACGGTCACTGTCCTCACTGATTCGGGCGTAGGCATTGTTGAAGAATCGAATGTTCCTGTCGTACAACACACGATTCCTGGCACCAAAGAAAACGAAAACGACAACGCTGCTGAAAAGGCTGGCAAAGGATTGATTCGAACCTTAGTGGGCATCATGACCTACCAGCGAACCATCCGTACCGTTCGACCCGACCCTAAGCATTGCATGTACAACATCCGTAAGTGGGAGAAGGCAAAGGGCCTGCTCAATGAAATGCACAAGAAAAACAGTCAATCTCACCTTTTGAGCGATTTGAAAGACACCATTGTAGCAGCTGCTTCAGAGGATTGAAATTCGAACCGNTCGAACGACTGATTGAAAAGACCGAACACACCGGCAAACATTAGGCGATGAACATGAGCAATGACGAACTTCTCCAAGAACCGATTGAAATGCTGCGCAACGGCGACCTTGATGGCGCAATTGCCGACCTTGATGCAAAGATGGGCCAGCACAAGAAAAACGCCCAAGTTCACCACATGTATGCTGAGTTTGCGAACATGAAGAACATGGAAGCACAAGACGATGTGATTCCTGGTGGAAAGATCATGATGGCGTACAAGAAAGCCATGCAACTTGATGAAGAGAATGAGGAATACATTGCTGACTTTGCCACATTCGCACTCGAATGCCGCCGAATTCCTGTCGCAGTCAAGGAATTCCAACGCTATGCTAAGAAGCTCGAACTCAATGACATCCCAACCGACGAAGTGCTCTTCAATGCGAGCAGGAACATCGTCGATGCTATCGAAGTCATGGACCCATCAAAGAAGAACCCAATGGTCCAACCTTGGCTGAAGCAAGCCTTGGTGTGGGCTGTTGGTGGATTGGGCTACTCCCCAGAAGAAGCCATTGAGATGCTCTCATCCGACGAGTGAGGTGTTCGCATGACGGACGGCTCCACCGTTCGTTTGGCGTTCCGCATTGGATACTTGGGCGATGCCTACCACGGTAGCCAAATTCAACCCGACGTCTCAACCGTTCAGGGCGAACTCATACGAGTCTTTCGCAGTTTGAAATGGCTCGATCCTCAAGACGAGCGGCACAACCTTGTGCTCTCGAGTCGCACTGACGCCGGCGTTCATGTCCGGGTCAACGGCGGTGTTGTTCGCATCGACAAAGAACTCTGGACAGCATTGACACCTCGAAAGATGGTTCGCGCTTGATGATCGCCTACCACAGGATATCGCGTTCCTTGATGTCAAAGAAGTGGACGAAGATTGGAACCCCAGAATGGCCGAGTACCGAGTGTACCGTTATCGTCTCGAATGCATTGAGTTTTGGCAAGACCCAGGCGAAGTGTTCAATGAATGGCTCTCCATGTTTGTTGGAACCTATGATGCAAGGAACTTTGCCCGCCTCGAGGAAGGGAAAAACCCAATCCGAACCATCCTCTCATGCGAGCCATGGCGTGTCGATGGCCGAGTTGTTGGATTCGAAATTGTTGGTGAAGCGTTTCTGTGGAACCAAGTTCGTCGCACGGCAATGGCGTTGCACCGAATGTGCATTGGAAATAAGCCCCAAAGCTGTGCGTGACGCGCTTGACCATCCCGAAAAGGAGGCAGATTTCGGCGTAGCCCCACCCGATTGGTTGATGCTATGGGGTGTCCATTGGAATCAACTCCCCCTCGATTCTACAGTTGTCGANATTCAGGGGTTCTCCGCCCCACCGGTNGGACCCACAGTCGAGCGGACCATGCGAAAGCGATGGAGGCAGGCTGCGAAGCACGAACTGAAGAGCCTGCTTCACAACGAATGGGCGCGGTTGGGCGAATTGCCCATCGTCAAGCACCGATAAACATCAATCCAACTCGACGCAAACGATTGCTCCGTCTTCGAGGTTGAACCGTTCACGAAGGCACGCACCGGCGATGATTTCAACGACATCGATGTGACGCGTCAAATCTGGAATGAGAAGGGCGCAAGGAATGCTCCCCTCATCGGTTTTGAATTCTGCTTTGTATGCGGTAGCACCCCCAAAGGAAACGCCATCACGGAGGAAACCACGAATGCGGTTGGCTTCAAAATCACTGACATCGATGCTTTTGGCTGCAAGGCGATCTTCATCTGATGCGTCGAGGGTGTCGATGCCTGATTTCTTTCGAAGCGCGATGTAGGAAATCAAATCAGAACCTGAGACCGTCACGTTGAGTGTCCCCGGCCAAGCAGTTTTTCCAAGCAACGCACGGAACTGCTCTTGGTAGTGAGGTTGAGCCATGAAGACATGAGCTCGACCGAGCCCGCTGCTCACCGTTCCGGTCAACTCCATGATGCGGCGACGAACGCCTCCCTTTTGAGGTGCATGGTCGCACAGGAAGTCTCAGCACCGTCAACCCAAAGGAACATCAAGCACGGCGCTTTCAGCAAATTGGAGACGATGCTATGCCCGGCGATATGTCATGGATGAAAGACCGATACGATGACCTCGCAGAAAAATCCCTTCTCTGGGAACCTCCGACCCTCGAAAGTCCAAACCAACCACGCTGCCACATGGATGGAAAGCCAACGATCATGCTTTCAGCCAACAATTACCTCAACCTCACCACCCATCCAAAAGTCAAGCAAGCAATGCTCGATGCAACTGAAAAATACGGGGCTGGAAGCGGGAGCGTGCGGGCCATTGCAGGCACAATGGACATTCACCTTGAGGCCGAAAGGAAAGTGGCTGAATTCAAGGGTGTTGAAGCCTCGTTGATTTATTCCGCTGGATACACTGTAAATGTGGGTCTCATTCCCACCCTCGTCACTGGACCACAAGATGTCATCATCAGTGATGAATTGAATCACGGATCAATCATTGATGGCGTTCGGCTCACAAAAGCGAGCCGGGGCGTCTATGCCCACAACGACATGGGTGAACTGGAAGCAGTGCTGAAGGCTCATGAAGGGGCACAACGAAAACTCATCATCACTGACGGCGTGTTTTCGATGGACGGCGACATTGCCCCCCTCGATGAGGTGACGGCTCTCGCAGAAGAGTACGGAGCCATGGTGTACGTCGACGATTGCCACGGCGAAGGAGTGCTTGGTGAGAAAGGCGCTGGAATTGTGGCTCAATTCAACCTTCAAGGGAAGGTCGACTTTGAGACCGGATCGTTCTCCAAAGCCCTCGGTGTCCAAGGCGGAATTCTTGCGGGTACGGAAATGACTCGAAACCATGCACTCAATCACTCTCGATCTTGGTTGCTCTCCGGATCACAACCACCGGGTGTCGCTGCTGCCCAGAAAGCCGCTGTGGAAGTCCTCATGGAAGAACCAGAACACCATGCTAAACTCTGGGAAAACACGAATTATTTCCGAAAGGAGTTACAATCCCTCGGTTTTGACACCGGCGCCTCAGTAACGCCAATCATCCCAGTTATGTGTGGCGACTCAAGCGTGGCGAAGGCCATGACTCGAGCCCTCGGTGAAGAAGGCGTGATGGCAGGAGCCATTGTGTTCCCGATGGTTGCACGAGACAAGGCACGAATTCGTACGCAAATGTCCGCTGGGCTCTCAAGGGATGACCTTGATGAAGTGCTGCGACTCTTCGAAAAAGTTGGTCCTACACTCGATCTAATCTGAGGTGAACGAATGGAAAGGAAGACGCTCAACGAACAGGAACTACGTGAGCTTCACGAACGCATTCAATCAATTCCGATTGTCGATACACTCAAAATGGAAATTGTAAAGCTGGAAAAGGGACTATGTGAAGCAACAGTTCCACGCCACCAGCGATGGGATGGAATCTTCGAAACATTCCACGGCGGCATGCTTGGAACAATTGCTGATACTGTGACCTGTTGGTCGATTTTAACCGAAATAGGCGCAGATGCAAATGTTGCAACAACCGATTTCAACATCCGCTTTTTGCGACCCTGCCACACAGACGTGGTGTGCAAAGCTCATGTGATTCGAATTGGTAAAACAATGTGCTTGGCCCACGCAGACCTCTACGACACAAATGGTAAGTTAGTAGCAGTGAGCCAAGTCAATTACATCAGATTGCAGAGTTGAGCGATGAGGTGTTGTAACACCTCGATTGAGCAAGTCACTCTTCAGCGTACTCTTCGACGACCGAGAGAAGATCATGGTCGTCACCCGCAAGAGCGACGGCGTCTTCGTTTGGTTCTGTTTGTTTCGATTCCATCCCCATGAACGGATCGCGTCCATCTTCAAGCATGCAGAGCAATCGCCAGCGAGGTGCCCATGACAAGTGAACATACATTGGCCCGGGTAACAACAACAGCAACCACACAAGCGCCGTTGGAACATTCACCATGTCCGTTCGCCCAAGGGTCAGCAATGCCATCCCCAAAAACGGCATAGGATAGAGGAACACCCGTGGTGGCGACATTGGGAATCGTTTCGACCAGCGGACGAGAAGAAGGGACGCAAACCCCATGATCAGACACGCAACCATCAGGATCGACATATGGAAAACCCAGTTTGCCAACCAACCGTTGGTGTCTTCACCTGCAAAGCGGTATGGCAAAAGAAGTGTCAGTGAGACAAGAAACCCGTAGAAAGCACCTATGTTAGCGGGGTGAGATAACCAAAGTGGAAGCGTCGTGAANCGGCGAGAGAGGGAGGTCCCAAGCAACGTTTCTTGCTCCGCAGGCCCCAAACTTTCGAGCGTTTGTCCCCAACGCGTCGGTGCCGTCACAGTCCTTGGTCTGAGCGAACGGTTTTGAAGATGGGGGGTCGTTTTTTCCAAGAAAACGATTTATTCGCCCCGTAATTTGCTCATCAAGCCATCTGGTTCGATCTCAATTTCGGTCTGTTCTTCCATCCAAGAACGATCAAGAAGGCCGGTTTCTTTTGTTTCACGGGACCTCGCGTCTTC
>JGI26260J51721_1000750_pt1 | contig 14466 bp, 17 predicted proteins | sample SaaInlV_120m_DNA_4_FD_51721 | JGI IMG/M metagenome (IMG submission 51721)
TCGGGGACGGGATCAACGACGCGCCCGCGCTGGCATGCGCTGATGTCGGCATCGCCATGGGCAACGGCACAGATGTGGCCGTGGACAGCGCTGATGTGGTGCTGGTGTCCGGTAACCCCATGGGGGTCTTGCGGGCGATCACGATCAGCCGTGCGACATTGAGCAACATCCGCCAGAACCTCGGTTGGGCGTTTGGGTATAATGTCGTGCTTATTCCTGTCGCGGCGCTGGGGTGGTTGACCCCTCAGCTGGCGGCGCTGGCAATGGCCGCGTCAAGCGTGCTGGTTGTCACGAATGCGCTGCGGTTGCGCTGGGTCAAGGTGGCGCGCGCATGAATATCAAACACGCCTCAGGGGTGACGGGACTGCCCGCGAAAACCATTCGTTACTATGAAGACATCGGGTTGGTGAAACCTGACCGCGCCGACAACGGATACCGCGATTTCAGTGATGTACATTTGCACAAACTGTCCTTCCTTGCCCGTGCGCGCGACCTCGGGTTTTCGATTTCTGATTGCCGTGATTTGTTGGCGCTTTGGGAAGATCAGGACCGCGCCAGCAGCGATGTGCGCGCCATCGCCAAACAGCACCTCACCGCGATCGAGGCCAAGATTGCAGGCCTGCAAGACATGCGCGCGACCCTTGCTGATCTGGTCCAAACCTGCGCGGGCAACGACCGCCCTGATTGTCCGATTATAGATCGATTGCGCAAAGGTTAACGCGCGATCCATAAAACAACCTAAACGTGCCCAATTCTTGCCAAATAGCTTTGCGACCTTGTCCTCAAGCTTTGGATGAGGATCGATATGCCGCAAATTTTATACATTGTTTATTGGGTTTTGCGCCTTGGCCCGATTGGTCTTGGGATTATGGCGTCTCTGATCCTTGGGCTCGGGTTGTACCTTCAGGTTCTGCAAAACGAGGGTCACGCCGACGATGCCGCCGCTTTGCTTGCCGGTCCACCAGCCGCCGTCGATGTCGCAAATTTTGATCCGGACCTGCATGCNACTGAGCAAGGCGAAGTGGTCCTGCGGGGGCAGGCCGTGTATGATTTCGCCTATGAATTGAGGCTTGAAAAAGACACCGGTGATGATGATGCCTTTATGGTGCCCCTCGTGTCGTCGACGTCATTCAATGACACCGAAATTGTCGGCATCGCTTTCTTTTATGAAACCGGCTTCGACTTTGACCGTCTGACACCTGAATTCTTGATGAACGGTGTCGTGGATTTTGGCGACGTTGGCCCGATCATGGAATATAACGGAAGCATCAGCGGCCTTGGCCGTTGGAGCGATTTGACCGAAGATGCGTTTTTCGAAAAAGGCCTGAAATTCAGTGATGATCTGGTCGTGATCTGGCCCTATCTCCATGGTCGAGAGGACAAGTTCGCGCCACCTAAGGCTGATGAAACATCAATGTTCGGGCTGTTTTCAAAGATCGCGGGCGGATTGGTCCTGCTGGCATTGGCAAAGCTGGTGTTTGCGTCCAAGCCAGTCGACACACCTACAGTGCAAGGCCCGACAGCGGCAGACACCCCGCTGGCCGCCGCGTTTGAACCCATCCCACCCGCCAACGCAGCCGATGCAATGTCGCTTTGGAAACAGCGCGCTGAGGGAAAGTTTGAAACCCTTTTTGGCGAATTTGAAACGCCTTCTTCAGCCACCCCTGACGGAGATACACCCAGCGCGCCACGCTTTGATGCAGCTCCAGCCAAGGCCATGACACGCGCAGAAACTTTGACGCAGCGCCAATCGAACATTCAACCACCGCTGATCACCCCGAAACGGTCTGGCCTTGGCGTGCGCAAAGTGTTGATCGGGATTGTCGCAGGTTTGTTCGTTCTGGGCCTTGTGTCGACCGTGTCCGATTTNATCGCCAAATCNACGGCATCCGATTNAGCGACAATAACAACGCCCCAAGACATTGCTGCAGCGACTGTTGCTGACCTTGTGGTGCCAGATGCAGACCCTAATCGTCATTGGACGGATATTGATGTGACACCCGTGATTGAATGGTTTGTGGCTAAATCCATCCTCGCGGTTTCTGGTGATGTGGAAGCAATGACCACGCTTGGCATGATTGTTGGCGGTCTGTTGGTCACGCTGTTTATGCTTCGCGTTTACATCACCGCGCGGCTCGCCTCGATCTTGGGGCGGCGACGGTCCTACAGCTTTGACGATCTCACAACAGGGTGCTAGTGGCGGCGAAGCCTACCTTAGAAACTCACCTCAACGCCCGGCAGGTTCAGCGATTTGATCAGTTCACGCAGTTCTTGGCGGGCTGCGACGTTAGAGATGTTCAATCCCTTGATGCCCAAATCGCGCAGGTCCAGCAATGTCAGGCCGCGCGGGAACAGTTCGCGAAAAATGACACGTTCGTTGAACCCCGGTGCGGTGCGAAATCCGATGCGGCGCGACAGTTTTTCAATCGCAGCTTCCATCTTTTGCTTGTTCACCATGTTCTGCGCACCCATGCGATTGCGCACGACAATCCAGTCAATCGGTTCAAATCCGGCCTGTGCGCGCAGCTGACGGGCGTTCCACACCATCTGGCTGTAAACGGACGGGCCAGAAATCGTTTCACCATCCGTGTCGATGTGTGCCAGCAGATCAAAATCGATAAAGCTGTCGTTCAGCGGCGTGATCAGCGTATCNGCGAGCGAATGGGCAACCTGAGACAGGCGCGTGTGGCTGCCGGGGCAATCGATCAGGATGAAATCACTGTCAGGTTCAAGACCAGCAACCGCCACTGACAGCCTGTGATCAAAAATGTTTTCACCGCTTTGCAGAGTCGACGGGTCGACCTCGGGCAGGTCGTGATAGGTCGGGGTTGGTAAATCCAAACCCTTTTCCGCCATAAACTTTTTACGATTCTCAACATAGCGGCCCAGTGTTTTCTGGCGCAGATCCAGATCAAGCGTGCCGACCTTATGGCCCATGCGCGACAGGGCTGTTGCCACGTGCATCGACACGGTGGATTTGCCCGCACCGCCCTTTTCGTTACCCACGACAATAATGTGTGCCACTGCCTGTCATCCCTTTGTGCCCTCGGATCGTTGTCCGAAGCGTCGGCGTAACTATACCCAGCAGCAGACGCAAGGCAAAGAGGGATTGACTTGTGACGCGCCAAGCCCCATTTGCCCCTCAAGGATGATGCTGGCTGCCGCGTGAGCAGGCGCAGACGCGCAAAGGTGCATCTCCTTAGGTTCCCAACATCACGCAGGGGTGCCACGCCAATCGGNGGGCCTACTGAACACAGGCATGGGCATTCGGCCCACCGCGTAGCTTTTGGCGTATCCCTTTTGCGATGTTCCAACCGTTCGGGTTGGGACGATACTTTTATGCGGGCATCCATGTGTCCGCCCCGATCCAAGGATTACAAATGGATTTCGATATGCTGGGCCTCGCGCCCCGACTGATTGCTGAGCTGAAACGCCAAGGCATCGTTGACCCGACGCCGATTCAGGCACAGGCAATCCCCCACGCGATGAATGGTCGCGACGTCATGGGCCTTGCCCAAACAGGCAGTGGTAAAACCGCCGCCTTCGGTCTGCCGATGATCGACATGCTGCTGAAAGAACAAGGCAAGCCCGAGGCAAAAACCGCCCGCGCGCTGATCTTGGCCCCAACGCGCGAATTGGCGAAACAAATTCAAGAAAATCTCGCCGCGTATACGACTGGCACACACCTGAAAACGATGCTTGTTGTCGGTGGCGCTGGTATTACAGGCCAAATCCGCAAGCTTGAACGCGGCGTTGATTTGTTGGTCGCGACACCCGGTCGTTTGATCGACCTGTTGGAACGTCGTGCTGTTCGTTTGGGAGACACCAAATTCTTGGTTCTCGATGAAGCTGACCAAATGCTCGATATGGGGTTCATCCACGCCCTGCGCCAGATCGCACCGCTTTTGGCGACACCGCGCCAGACCATGCTGTTTTCGGCGACAATGCCGAAGCTGATGGGCGAACTCGCGGGCGCGTTTCTTGACAGCCCGATCCGCGTGCAGGTCGACGCGCCGGGTAAACCTGTTGATCGGATCGAACAATCGGTTCACTTCGTGGCCAAAGCCGCCAAGACGGACCTGCTGATCGAATTGATCGACAAACACCGCGATGAACGCGCCATTGTGTTTGGCCGCACGAAGCACGGGTCCGAAAAGCTGCACAAGCTTTTGACCAGTAAGGGGTTTTCGACGGCCTCTATCCACGGCAACAAATCCCAAGGTCAACGCGACCGTGCCATCACCGATTTCAAGGCCGGCAAGGTCAAGATCTTGGTGGCGACAGATGTGGCCGCCCGTGGCCTCGATATCCCAGAGGTAAAGCACGTTTATAACTACGACCTGCCCAACGTGCCTGAAAACTATGTCCACCGTATTGGTCGTACGGCCCGTGCTGGTGCTGATGGTATGGCAATCGCATTCTGCGCACCTGATGAAATGGGTGAATTGCGCGATATCCAAAAGGCGATGAAGGCTGACATTCCCGTTGCGGGTGGTCGCCCTTGGGAGAAATCCGAGGAAGAAGCCAAGCCAAAGCGCGGCGGAGGTGGCGGTGGTCGTCGCTTCGGCGGTGGCGGCGGTGGCGCTGGCCGTGGTGGCAAGCCCGGCGGTGGTCGCCCCGGTGGCGGCGGTGGTCGTCCCGGTGGTGGTGGCAAACCCGGTGGTGGCGGTGGCAATCGTCGTCGCAAACCGAGCTAACCCTGCGCCCAATCGCGCAAAAGTTGCATCTTTGGGCATTTACTGTTAGTTAAGTGCCCAAAGATAAAAAGAAAAAATGGCAGTCCCTTCATGAGCCCCGTGTTCACATCCGTCTTACGTGACTTCGTCGCGCCCCTGTTCCGTCGTCCAAAAGGATTGCAAGTCGCAGCCCTTTGCACGCGCGGCAGTGGTGCGGACAAACAGGTTTTGTTGGTCACAAGCCGTGGGACAGGCCGTTGGATCATCCCCAAAGGCTGGCCCATTCGCGGTCTGGCGTCGTCCCAAGCCGCGTTGCAAGAAGCATGGGAAGAAGCAGGCGTCAAAGGTGCGACCGCTGACACTGACCCCATTGGCAGCTATGCCTATGACAAAACCATGGGCAGCGGCCTGCCTATGCCAGTGGAAACATTGGTCTATTCCGTCGCCGTGAACGGCCTTGAGAATGATTTCCCAGAAGCCGGACAGCGCAAACGCCAGTGGGTCACCCCGCAAGAAGCCGCCAACATGGTGGACGAACCTGAGCTTAAATCCATCCTGCGTGTTCTTCCCGTCTAGAAAATCAGCAAAAAGCATTGATTTGAAGCAGTGATGCTGACAAGTGTTTCGCCGACTTCAGGGGGACACCATGTCAGATAATAACGGCGATCTGCGCCATCTCGATACGCTAGACCGTGATCTGGCGCGCTTTTCTCGGCTTGAAATGGCAACACAGTACGCAGGACGGCCAATGGTCGGCCCCGCTATTTCGTTGTTGTTTATCGTGTTGGCTGGCCTCGCCGCCGCGCTGTTCTTTGGGCAAACCAACAATTCCATGATCGTGATCGTGGCGACCTGTTTGGGGGCTTACATGGCTCTCAACATTGGTGCGAACGACGTGGCCAACAACATGGGCCCCGCCGTGGGCGCGAATGCGTTAACCATGGGCGGCGCGATCGCGATCGCAGTTGTGTTTGAATCCGCTGGCGCATTGATTGCGGGCGGCGACGTTGTCAGCACAATTGCCAAAGGCATCATCGCGCCCGAAAGCATGGGGGACGCATCCACCTTTGTCTGGGCCATGATGGCCGCCCTTCTGTCGGCCGCGTTATGGGTGAACCTTGCCACATATGTCGGTGCACCTGTGTCGACGACCCATTCGGTTGTCGGGGGCGTGATGGGCGCTGGTATTGCGGCCGCCGGATTTGGGGCCGTCAGCTGGGACACAATGGGCGCGATTGCCGCGTCTTGGGTGATTTCCCCGGTGCTCGGCGGCGTGATTGCCGCGTTCTTCCTGTTCGTTATTAAATCCCGCATCATCTACACCGATGACAAGATTGCCGCTGCGCGCCGTTGGGTGCCCATTCTGGTGGGTATCATGGCCGGTGCGTTTGGGGCTTATCTCGCGCTCAAGGGCCTCAAGAAGCTGATCAAGATTGATATGCCCACGGCGTTGATGATCGGTCTTGGTATTGCGGTTTTGGTCTGGTTGGTGATGATCCCCGTGATCAAAAAACAGTCCGAAGGTCTGGAAAACCGCAACAAGTCCCTCAAGGTTTTGTTTGGCATACCGCTGGTCGTGTCTGCCGCGCTGCTGTCATTTGCCCACGGCGCCAACGACGTCGCCAATGCGGTCGGCCCACTTGCCGCGATTGTTCAAGTGTCCCAATCGGGAAATTTCACTGACAGCTTCGGCATCCCGTTCTGGGTCATGGTGATCGGCGCATTCGGTATCTCGTTCGGGCTATTCCTGTTCGGCCCCAAGCTGATCAAAATGGTCGGCAGGCAGATCACTAAATTGAACCCGATGCGCGCCTACTGCGTGGCCCTTTCAGCGGCCATCACGGTGATCGTGGCGTCATGGCTTGGTCTCCCCGTCAGCTCTACGCATATCGCTGTGGGTGGTGTGTTCGGGGTTGGCTTTTACCGTGAATACGATGCCGAACGTCGCCTGCGCCTTGCCCGCGAAGGGATGCCGGATCGCCCTGCTTATTCGGTCGAAGAACGCCGTCGCCGCAAGCTCGTGCGCCGGTCCCACTTCATGACGATCATCGCCGCATGGATCATCACGGTGCCCGCCGCAGCCGTTCTATCCGCGCTGATCTTCTTTGTGTTGAACTCGGTCCTCGGCGCGTAATCCCCGCACAGATTAAACCAACAGCGCCACCCCTGACTGGGGTGGCGTTTTCATGTCAGCGGGCCGAGCGTCACAAACATCTAACCTCAAACGCAAAACGCCGCCCACGACGGAGCGGCGTTTCAGTCTTCCGAAATGGTAATGGCTTAGAAGCCAAGGCCTTCGTACTTTTTCTTGAACTTGGAAACGCGGCCACCAGTGTCCATCAGGCGTGCGCCTGCACCCGTCCATGCAGGGTGNACAGTTGGATCAATATCGAGCTGCAGGCTGTCGCCTTCTTTGCCCCATGTTGTTTTCATCTGGTACGGNGTGCCATCTGTCAGTTTGACTTCGATGACGTGGTAATCGGGGTGGATATCTTTTTTCATGATGCCAATCCTTACGCGTCTGCGCCGCTGGACAGCGGACGATAATTTGTTTTCTCGACGATACGTGCGGACTTACCGCGACGCGAACGGAGGTAGTACAACTTGGCGCGACGAACGCGACCACGACGAACAACAGTGATTTCGTCGATGTTGGTGGAATACAGCGGGAACACACGTTCAACGCCTTCACCGAATGAGATTTTGCGAACTGTGAAAGAACCAGCAATACCTTTGCCGTTCTTACGAGCGATACAAACGCCCTCGTAGTTCTGAACACGTGTACGAGTACCCTCGGTCACGCGAAAGCCAACACGGATCGTGTCACCGGCTTTGAAGTCTGGGATAGTCTTACCCAGTGCGGCGATTTGTTCCGCCTCGAGTTGTGCGATCAGGTTCATGATCGTCTCCTAATATTCACGCGGTTTATCCGCGGATGTGAGGGCTGCCAGAGCTTTGGTCTTCATCGGGTCGATCACGTCGCCCACCAAAGGTGTTAACTGCCTATGCTTTCTGTTGGGCGGGTTCGCGGTGAAGAGGTCACGGCCATACCAAACAGGTCGAACGAATCCATTCGGATCGTCGACTAGCGCGGTATAGGGGGGGGAGGGCTGTGTGGCAAGGGGTTTGGACGGGCTGTATCGCGTCAAATCCGGCGGTCAGCCGTGCTCAGCCGCGACCTTTGCTTCCAGCTTGGAAAATACAGCGAGGACATCTTCCGGTGTCGCACGATCAAGCGCCCCATCAGCGACCTCATCCGCACTCCAAAGCCATGATTTTGCAGCGTCGTGCAGCATATCCCAATCCCCGAACATGCGGGTTTCAATCGGCCCCGACACAAGCTGCGTGATGTTGACGTGGCGATCATCGCGCGCGATGCGCTCATAGGTGGCGTCCACCATGTCGGCGGGGCCCTCAAGAAGCTGTAAGAAAACATCTTGGCGACACACCAGCGCGCCGGTGATTCCATCGCGGTTGTTACAGCGCCGCGCGTCCAAAAGAATGCCACTAAGAAGTGCGCTATCGTAGCCAAAGGGCTGGGACGAATAAATGACTTGTTTGAGTTCCATACACATATATACGCCGCGCGCTGGCAGATGTAACGGACAAACGATGCGGCTTATTCGCCGCTGTGTTTTGCCCATAAATCTGGTCGTCGGTCTTGCGTGATTTTCTCGGACATTTCACGCCGCCACTGCGCGACCTTTTTGTGATCTCCTGACGTCAGAACAGGTGGGATGTCGTGTCCTTCCCATGTCGCGGGGCGGGTATATTGCGGGTGTTCCAGAAGCCCGTTTGAATGGCTTTCCTCAATTGCGGAGTCCGAATTCCCCAACACACCCGGCAACAGGCGCACGCAGGCATCAATCAGGGTCATCGCAGGCAATTCACCTCCCGTCAGCACGTAATCGCCCATCGATATTTCGATGATGTCATAGTGGTCCAGCACCCGTTCATCGACCCCTTCAAAACGACCGCACAGCAATGTCACACCGTCCTGTTCGCTCAGGTCTTGGGCGATTTTCTGGGTAAACGGCACACCGCGCGGGGACAGATAAATCAGCGGCATCCGCCCCTTCGCGCGCCTGCGCGTATCCCCGATGGCATTGGCCACCACATCCGCGCGCAACACCATGCCCGCGCCACCACCCGACGGGGTATCATCAACATTGCGGTGCTTGCCGACGCCATAGCGGCGCAGGTCCGTCGNGTTCAGCTGCCAAATNCCGTCCTTGAGCGCCTTTCCCGTCAGGCTTTCGCCCAACAAACCGGGGAAGGCATCTGGAAACAGCGTGATAACTTGCGCAGTCCAAGCATGGGCAAGCTGTGGCTTACCCGTCATCAATTCTTGGGGCTTGGCGCTGACCTGCACGGACTTGCGGCCCATGGATTTGTTCGGTTTATCGGTCATGTCTGTGCCCTTTTCAAATGGTCGGCCTTGGCGGTTATTGATGCTGCGTCTGACAGACCTGCGCGGTTCAACGCAAGCAGATCATCGATCAGCGTATCATCGGGGCCTTTGTTCATCACGTCATGGGGTTTGAGGTGTTTGCGCAAATGCGCTGGCAGCTCAATCAGNTCAATCAAGGGTCGCGCGGGGTTTTCATCCGCGTGNGCCAAATCCTCTAGATCGATCGTATAGACTGTGCCTGTGACAGCCNTGGCTACGGCTTCGGTCACATCGACCAGATTGGCGGCGCTGGCATAGGTTTGCATATNCTCGGCCTCGTCCATCACCAGCCGTGTGGTGCGCAAATTGTGCGTATAGGTGGATCGCAGCCAATCNCTGTGGTCCCGCGTANTGANCAGAAATACGANATCGGCCTCATGGCCGAAAACATCGCAAATCACATCTTCAGNGCGCGCCATCAACGCTGGGGTCGCCTCGTATCCCGTGTGCCCATCGCGCCCCNGCATCCGCCCCGCAAGCTTTTCGTCCGTAATCAGGACACAGCGGTTCTTGGGCTCAATCGTGGTCAACACAGCGCGCAGGTCATCGCCGAACTGATCCAGCAACGCCGCCGTCTCAACCGTGAATACCGGATCGCCATGCGCGCGGCACCGTTCGCCAAATGCACAGGGAACACCAAGGCGCTACGGGGGTAAATATGTTTGCTGTTGGCGCGCAGGTAGTGCTGGGCGGACGTTGTGCCAGTCTTGTGAAAACCGGCGTGAACGATCACCCGCCGCCCTGGCATCACTCGGTCTCGGTTGGGTCGTCAAACAATCCGCGCGGGGGATCTAGCACAATACGGCCCGCGGCCAAATCAACTGTCGGCACGATGGTGGCGCTGAACGGCACCAACACGGTGTCTTTTTGCGCAGGGCTTATGATCTCAAGCAGATCTTCCGCGCCATTGGTTTGCACGGCCTTCACACGGCCCAATTCGTTGCCGCCCGTGTCATACGTCATGCAGCCAACCAGATCGGCGTGGTAAAATTCGTCATCGGGCAGGGACGGCAGTTGATCGCGCAAGGCGAACAATTCCGTGCCGTTCAATTCGTCGGCTTCTTCTTTGGTGGTGATGCCGTCCACGCGCGCGATCAAGCTGCCTTTGGTCTGGCCCTTGATGACGATTGTGGTGATGACCACGCCGTCGCCGCGCGTCAGCGGCGTGTAATCCGCAATCGTTTCCGGATCGGCGCAAAAAGATTTTATGCGCACGTCCCCATGGACCCCAAAGGACCCCGATAACGCACCAACGATAATTCTGTCATCTGACATGATAATTCCTAGCGGTGGGGCAGCGCGATGCCGCCCCACCAGACCTGATTACTCAGTTGCTGTTTCTTCAGTCGCTGCTTCTTCAACAGGCGCTTCTTCTACAACAGGTGCTTCTTCAACTGCTGGTGCGGCTGCGGCTTCAGCGGCGGCCTCTGCTGCGGCTGCGGCTTTGGCGGCTTTTTCTTCGACGCGATCTTGTGCAGCTTTGCCCGGCGTACCCTTCTTAAGGTTNGCNCGATCTTTCTTTGGCAATACGCCAGCGGCTTCGAGGAAACGGGAAATGCGATCCGTTGGCTGTGCGCCTTCGCCCAACCAGTACTGAACACGNTCCATGTTCATTACAACACGGTCTTCCGCGTCCTTGGCGAGAAGCGGGTTATATGTGCCCAGCTTTTCAACGTAGCGACCATCGCGTGGCATGCGGGAATCCGCAGCAACAATACGGTAAAACGGGCGCTTCTTGGAGCCACCACGGGCGAGGCGAATTTTCATAGCCATGAGTTTAGTTTCCTTTGGGTTTGTCGATATGTGTTTTGTGATGCTGAATGACTTCAGCGATGATGAAGTTGAGGAACTTCTTGGCAAATTCGGGATCCAAGTGGGCCCCGTTTGCCAAATCTTCTAGCCGTGCGATCTGTGCGGCTTCGCGCGCGGGATCGGACGGGGGAAGGTCGTGGCTGGCTTTGAGTTTCCCCACAGCCTGCGTATGTTTGAACCGTTCACCCAGCGTATAAACGAGGATCGCATCAAGGCGGTCGATGCTGTGACGGTGTTCTTTGAGGATGTCGGCGGCGCGTTCAATGTCGCTCATGTCGTCGCTCCCTTGTGGTGGCGCCAGATGTTCACGACGGTCCTGTCGTCTTCGTCGTAAAANTCACCGCTCGGCGCGTTGGCGATTTGTGTTTGTTTGGCGTCGAACGTGGCGCCCAGGGCGCGTGCAACGGCGACAGAAGGCGCGTTGCCCTCATCGATATGGGATTGCGCCGTGTTCGTGCCCAGACGGTCCCACATCATGGGAATGACTTTGCGCATCGCCTCGGTCACGTAGCCTTTGCCTTCATGGATGGCATCATACAGCGTCCAGCCGAATTCTGGTTCTGCGTGGCGCTGGGGGTGGAACACGCCAAAGCCGCCGATCGCGTGATCGGGCTGCGTTTTAAGCGCCGCGATGAAAAGACCATACCCGCGCAACATCCAATAGGCGCTAAGGTGTAGAAAATGGCTTTCGGCCATCTCGCGTGGGATTGGGCCGCCCGTAAACTTCGCACGCTCGGACGTTTTGAACGCGACATAGGCGTTCGCGTCAGAAAACTGCGGTGCNCGCAGGATCAGGCGTTCGGTCTCAAGCGTGGGGATAGTCACGGTCACGGTCATTTCTTTTTACCGAACCCCGACAGGCCGGGGGGCAGGGCCGCGCCGCCACCAAGGCCGGGCATGCCGCCAAATCCGCCGCTTGGCATCTTCGCGCCAAGTNCCTTGGCCGCTTCTTCCATCGCCGCAGGGTCGTTCATGTCGGGTGCGCCGCCTTTGCCGAACATGCCTTTCATGGCTTGCTTCAGCATCCCACCTTTGCCCATTTTACCCATCTTCTTCATCATGTCCGACATCTGGCGATGCATTTTGATCAGCTGGTTGAGTTCGCGCACTTCAAGGCCCGCACCAATCGCGATGCGTTTCTTGCGTGACGCCTGCAACAGCTGAGGGTTGGCACGTTCTTTCTTAGTCATCGAATTGATCAGCGCGATCTGGCGTTTGAGAACGCTGTCGTCCATGCCGGATTCTTCGATCTGTTTCGCGGCCTTTTTCATGCCAGGCATCATGCCCATCATGCCTTCCATGCCGCCCATTTTCATCATTTGGTCCAGCTGCATTTTCATGTCGTTCATGTTGAAGCGGCCCTTTTGGAACCGTTTCATCATGCGTTCGGCCTGATCGGCCTCAATCGTTTCTTGCGCCTTTTCGACCAGCGACACGATATCGCCCATGCCAAGGATACGGCCCGCGACGCGTTCGGCGTGGAATTCCTCAATCGCATCCATTTTTTCGCCAAGACCGACAAAGCGGATCGGGCGGCCTGTAACGGCGCGCATGGACAACGCAGCACCGCCGCGCCCGTCGCCGTCCATCCGTGTCAGGACCACACCGGAAATCCCGATACGTCCGTCAAAGTTTTCAGCGGTCGTCACGGCGTCTTGTCCGGTCAGACCGTCAACAACCAACAGCGTTTCGCGGGGCCCCGCAACATCGCGCACCGCTTCGACTTGTTGCATCAGTTCTTCGTCAATCGAAAGGCGTCCAGCAGTGTCGAGCATATAGACGTCATAGCCACCAAGGTTCGCCGTCGTCTTGGCGCGCTTGGCGATCTGCACAGGGTTTTCACCCTTCACGATGGGCAGCGTATCAACGCCGATTTGCACACCCAAAATCGCCAACTGCTCCATCGCGGCAGGGCGGTTCACGTCAAGCGATGCCATAAGGACTTTTTTGCCCTCACGCTCCGTCATGCGTTTCGCCAGCTTCGCGGTGGTTGTCGTTTTACCCGAACCTTGCAAACCGACCATCAGGATCGGCGCAGGTGGGTTGTCGATCTTCAGGGCACCGTCGCCACCGTCACCCGCAAGAACGTGCACCAATTCGTCGTGCACAATCTTCACAACCTGCTGACCGGGGGTCACAGATTTCGTAACAGACTGACCGGATGCCTTTTCTTGTACCGCTTTGATAAAATCACGCGCAACGGGCAGGGACACGTCAGCCTCAAGAAGGGCAACACGCACTTCGCGCAGGGCTGTCTTGACGTCGTCCTCGGACAACGCACCTTGCTTGGTGAGGCGATCAAAGACGCCGCCTAGGCGATCTGACAGTGACTCGAACATGGTAAGCGTCCTTTGCGTCGTTACATCATATGCCCCCAATATAGGGAGCGGCTCAAAGCAGTATAACCCCAGTGGGCGCAACGCGCTGACTGGGGGCGATCCTTACTCATGTAAGGACCGGAGGGACAAAGCTCTCCGGAATTAGGTTGCATTTAGGGTTTCGCCGCGCCTGAGTCAACAGATGGGTCAACAGAAGCATCATCTCGCGCGCGTCACGCTTTCATCCAATCGCTGACCTTGGCAGAAGCGGCCAAAGCATCGCCCGCAGGCACCGTGTGTTTGGCGATGTTGTGGCGCCCTTCGTCTATGCCGTCCCGCACATACAAGGCCATCATGCGGTTGGGGTCCTGATCGGCTGGGCCGTTGCGGAAATAGCGCATCACGCGGGTGGATTGGACCTCATCTAGGGGCCACGCGTGTCTGTGCATCCCCCAGATATCACGGTGGCGCAGCTCTGCCTCGCCCGTCGCGGCATTCAGCACCAACATGGATTTTTCGACGCGAAACAACGCGAGGGGATCGAAATCCCCGCGGTCGCGGCCAGCCATGTGAAAAGCATCAAATTGGGCACAGTAGCGACGCTGACCAAAAGCGCGGCGGCCGCTATGCCAGCCAGTGAAATGATTGNTTAGAACAACGGCCCCTTCCAACGNGTAAACCGCAAGACCAATAAATCCGGTGTGTTGGTTGTTANTTTCACGCGGCCTCGCGCCAATCGTTCACATCGCGGGCCAGCATGCGGACGCGATGGATATGTTTTTTGTAGGTGTTCAAGNTGTAGCTGCCCAAATCCATTCCCTTGNCGATCCGCACATTCAAATAGCCGTACCGCGTCGCTGATGTTGNCGCAGATTTAATGTCCAACCTCTGACTGGCATAAAACAGGTCGATATTTGCCAAATCGAACCATTGGGACTGATACCGGAAAAACATCTTCCGCCGCAGTTCAAGCCGACCTGAGGTTTTGTTTAAGACCATCTGCGTGCGTCGTGGCGACATGATCGTAATTAAACCCAAAATCGCAGGAAACACCCCGACCAAAAGCCAAACCCAAAGCGGCGCATCGGTGCCGGGCAGCAGAAACAGAATCGAAAATATCAGCAAAAACAGTGGCGAAAACAACAAAAAGCCGCCCCATTCGCGGCACTCGATAACCAATGTGTCTGGTGATGGTTGGGTGATTTTCATG
>JGI26260J51721_1000752_pt1 | contig 14453 bp, 18 predicted proteins | sample SaaInlV_120m_DNA_4_FD_51721 | JGI IMG/M metagenome (IMG submission 51721)
TCGACATGGTTGTGACAATCCTGGCCCTAAGTGGAAAGCCAAATATTGGTCATGTTACCAGTGGAGAGCCGGCGCAAGTGTCGATAACTAATAAATATCAATAAAACTACAAAGGGTAAACCTATGAGACGTTTCAAAGATCATATTACCGAAGCACCTCGTCGTAAAGGCGCGCCAAAAATGACAGGTGACTCTATTGCGATTCAACGTGCAAAAGATGCAGAACATGCAAAGGCAATGGGGCGTTCAGTAAAAACTGGCCGTAAGTTACCTAAGAAAACAATGACTTCAACTCAAAGATCATTAGCTCAACTCCGTGGTGAAGAAGTAGAGCAAATAACAGAAGCTTATAGACCGCCTACTGCAGCTGAAATTAAAAAAGATAAAGAGCGTGAGAATGCTGGTAAGAAACGTCCAAGCATGGATCATAAATCTATATCTAATAAGTTGTACGTAAACATGCGCCCTAAGCTTAAAGAAGAAGAAATCAAAGAAGCTATTAAGGCTTATTGTGTAGAAGAAAACATTTCTGCCGATGATTTGGCTGATATGAATGAAGAACAGCTTGATGAAATCATCGGTAAAGTTGTAGGTGGCGCTGTTAAGATGGCAGCAAAAGGTGCTTATAGAGCAGCTGTGAATAAGCAGGGTAATTTTAGATTATCCAGCGCAGGCAGAGCAGATAGAGCTGAGAAAAAAGCTGCTGATATAGAAAAAAAGAATAAAGATCGTGAACGNATTAGAGCAGCTAAAGATAGATTACGAGCTGCTAAACAAAAAGCACGACAAAAATAATAAATAAACCATACGCGAGAGCTTATAAGGAGAACAAAAATGGCATCTTGGGGTAAAACTGACAGCGCAGCGGACGCACCAAAGTATTTGGAAGACGATGCGAATAACACTAACAAGTCACACGACAAAGACAACGCAATCTTCGTAGACACTGACGAAGCAGTCGTAGCAGCTAACCGTGCAAAAGGTATTAAGACACCAGGCTGGGGTCTATATCACACATATACAGATGCTACAGGTGCAACTCGTCACAAGTTTGAGAGTCTTATTCCGATGAAAGTATCTTCTAGTGACGCTGGCGACGCTGGTGTAACAGGTAACACTGCAGTTGAAGATACAATCGTAGCTGATAGCTAATACTTGGTTGATATAGAATGAAATTAACAGAATCAACCTTTCTGTTATTTGCTTCCAAATATTATGACAATCCTCACTGCTCTGATATCGTAGAGTTCGAGGAAGATCTGAAAAGATTTCAATATTTGCGCAAATTGTTTGGAAGGTATAGACAAGATAATGATTTAAAAGAAAGGTTGATTCTAAACCACTTAATAATCATTTATAATGTGTTTGGATATGAAGCTACTAATATGTTGTTTATGAAACTTCACGAGTATCATGAATACTTAAAACCATTCGTTGAGTATTTAAACTTCATGCCTCGTGAAATTATATATGATGATGTTCGTATTCATAAAGATAATATTAAGAGCGATCAAATCATCAAGGATAAACTCGAAGGAATCTGACGTATGGTCGTTGACTTATTTTTAGTATACCAATTCATTAGACGCCTAGCCACGCCGTTTAACAAGTGGGATGCGTATAAGGAAGGTATTATTGACGATAAAGGTAAAGTTCTAATTAAAAAGAAAGATTTTACTAATAGCCGCCAGCGTAAAGCTTGGGGGATTTTTGATGTTATGATTGCAAATCTTAAGAAGATTCTCGGTAAAGTTCCGGGTGGACAATCTCGTCTTGCCTCATACGCTGCAGCGCTCTTTCTAATTAAAGAATACAAAGCATTTACTGATGAGTCTATGCTTACTGAAGATCTTACTGAAGAAGATCTAGAAGAATCATTACTATTATTTAATGACCGATATGTCAATTATATCACAGAAGAAAGAGATGTCAATAGTTTAAATGAAAAATTTGAATTATTTTTATCAGAAAAATTAAAAAAGTCTGATGATATGGGTACATGGATTAAAGATTTCTATGACTCAGATGCTCCTCAATTCAAAGGTAAATCAAAAGAAAAACGTCGTAAGATGGCTGTAGCTGCAAAGCTTGATGCTATGGATGAAGAAAGTCTTGAAGAAGCTGCAGCGCCTCGCTGGAAACGTGCAGGCCCTAACGGCGAGATTCAAGCTACCATCAATGGTAAGAAATATCAAATTGAAAAATCATTAGATCATAACGAGAGCCATAGAGGCGAGTGGAAAGTTATGGTGTGGGACAAGCGCAGAAGCAGCTGGGAATGGGAAACAACTGAATACGGTAAAGCCAATGCTAAGGCATGGATTATGGATAGATTACAAGAAGAGCCTGCAAACAATGTAAGCTCTGGTAATATTGCAGGTATGGACGGATCTGCATTTTCTAAGGAAGCGCAAAAGCGCTGGACATCGCGAAATAAATCATCTAAAAAGAAAAGACTGAGAGACATAATTGGAGATCGTAAATGATTACATTAGAACAATTCAGTGCTATGATTCCTAAAAATAAAGATCCTGAATCATGGTACGAAGCTGCAACTGAACTATTTGAAGCTTATGAAATTAATACACCAAACCGTATTGCTGGTTTTATGGCACAGTGTGCTCATGAATCACTTGACTTTACTCGGTTGGAAGAAAACCTTAATTATAGTGAAAAAGCACTTAATGGTGTCTTTGGTCGCTATTTTGGAAAAGGAAAAAGAGATGCTGCAGAGTATGCACGTAATCCTGAAAAAATTGCAAACTATGTTTACCAGGATGAGTTCCGATCTAAGCGAGGAGCAATGGGTAATGTTAATGACGGCGACGGCTGGAGGTTCCGTGGACGCGGTATCAAGCAGCTCACTGGCCGTAACAATTACACAGCGTTTGGAAAAACAGTAGGAATGTCAGCAGAAGAAGCAGCAGAATACGTAGCAACACCAAAGGGTGCTATTGAATCTGCATGCTGGTTCTGGAAAACAAATAAACTTGAAAACTGGGCCGATAAAGGTGACAATGTAGGGTTGACAAAAAAGATCAATGGTGGTACTATAGGATTAGATGATCGTAACCGTCGTTGGGAGGAAGCATTGGCAATTCTAGGAGGAGAAGTTCCAGCCCCCGCTCCTACCGCAGCACCAAAAGCTACAGGTGTGAGAACTCTTCGTAAGGGTATGAAAGGTGATGATGTTGCTAAAATGCAAAAGGCTATTGGTGTAGGTGCTGATGGTGATTTTGGCTTTGGTACACTAACCGCAGTTAAGAAATGGCAGAAGCTAAATGGTCTTACGGCAGATGGGATCGTAGGTCCTGCAACACAAGCCAAGATGTTTGGATAAATAAATAGATAAACAAATCACTTATAAAGGAGAGCTACTATGGCTTTGGAAGATATTGTAAAAGCGGCTATGGAAAGAGAGCCACTTAAAATTAAAGAAGCATTTGAAACTGAAATGGAAACTCGTATCATGGCTGCTTTGGAAGAAAAGTACAAAAAAGCTATGAAAGAAGAAGATGATGAAGAAGATGAAGACGAGGATGATGATGAAGACGAAGATGAGGATGAGGACGACGACTAAGTCTCCTTATGAACATTGATGTTTACATCGATTAAAATTGCTATCGTAGTAGTGGTGCTAGCCACCGGCGGTGTTGGATATATGTATGTCCAAAAGCTACAATCAGATTTAGAAACTGCACGCGCAAACGTTGCTAAAATGGAAGTAGCTGTACAAACTGCCGAGGCTAGCATTGCCACTTTAAGAGCAGATCAGGCACAAATGGCTGAATTAAATTTGACTCTGCAGGCCGATTTGCAGAAAGCAGAAGCATACGGTGATGATTTACGAGGTAAACTTCAAAGACATAATTTAACAAACCTAGCTTTAAAAGAGCCAGGTCAACTTGAAGGAAGAATGAATGGCGCTACAGCAAAACTTTGGCGCGAGCTTGAGCAAGAAACTGGCGGCAATGGGACTGACCCTCTTCCTAGCTGGTTGCGCCCTCGGGAGACCGGAACCGGAGATACAAGTGGTGACGGAAATCCAGAAGACGACGGTGCCGACAGTAGCTCGACCGAAGCCGATCAATCTAACTGATACACGATTATACGTTGTTAACAAAGATAACTTAGAGGAATTCCTGGCAGAGTTCGAGGAAGTCAACGGCAATCGTGCATTTGTAGCATTTAGTGTTAAAGATTATGAAAACTTAGCTTTAAACATAGCAGAAATGAGAAGATATATTCAACAGCAAGGCGAAATAATTGTATACTATGAGGAGGCTGTTAGCAACACGGAATAAATAATATTCCAAAGTATACAAGAGGATCCTACGTTGGATGAATTAAGAACAGACGTCGCTCTAATTAAAAAAGACATTAAACTTATCGAAAGATATTTTGGTAGGTTTGACTCTGCACTTGAATCAATGGCAGATATGTCTGAACGTGTTGCAGTTCAAGGCGAGATGCTTAAGAATTGCCACGATAAGATCGAAGACCTTGAAGAAAAGGTAGAAATTCACAAACAAGAAGATGTTGCTCGCGGTGCCGTGATGACGGATCGCTTGGAGCAGTATCGCATTTCCTCTAAAGAAGATCATCAAAGATTATCAGATCAAAACGCTCTTAACAGGGCTGAGCGTAATCGTGAGATTATGGAAGCTCTTGCTAAGCTAAATGGATCATTGGATCAAAGAATCAAAGATCAAGAAAACCGAATTAAAGGCCTTGAGAATTGGAAATATTACATGATGGGTATAGGCGCAGTTGTAATTTTTATTGCAATGAGAATACAGTGGCCTTCACTTTTTGGTTGACATTGTGTTGCATTAGTATATAATTATACTATACGTGAACACTGGATATATTATGGTAGATTTTGTAGACATTCAATATGCCCAAATGCTGTCGGGTCGCCTCGACAACTTTAAAATTCGGCATACTTCCCCTTATAAGATTAATTTCAGATGTCCAATCTGTGGTGACTCTCAAAAGTCCCGCTCTAAGGCCCGTGGTTGGCTTCTAGAGAAGGATAACAGGTTCACCTATTATTGCCATAACTGCGGTGCCTCACAGGGCTTCCAGTACTTTCTAAAGACTATCGATCCACTACTCTATAATGATTATGTAGCTGAGAAGTTTGTAAACAAAGCAAACAATACAGTTAAAGATGACATTACTCAGTTTCAAACTAAGAAGCCAGTCTTTCAGAAAGATCCACTAAAAAAATTAAAAAAAGTGAGCCAACTCACTCATAATCACGCGATCGTAAGATATATAAAGAAGAGGGGTATTCCACCTCATCACCATTATCGTCTTTACTACGCGCCAAAATTTAAAACTTGGGTTAATGAGATTATTCCAAATAAGTTTGAGCATGTAGGTAAAGATGAACCTCGTCTGGTAATTCCTTTCTTAGATGAGAAAGGTAAAGTCTTCGGCGTTTCTGCTCGTGGGTTCAATCCTGACGGGATTAGATATATAACTATTATGTTCGATGAAAGGCCAAAGATCTTTGGTCTCGACAAAGTCAATCTTAACGAGCCTTACTATATAGTTGAAGGCGCGATAGACTCTTTCTTTTTGTCTAACTCCATCGCTATGAATGGTGCAGAAGGAAATGGTAATGCTGCAAATGAACGTGCAATATACGTATTTGATGCTGAACCACGCAATAAAGAAATCCATAAACGTATGGATAAAGTGATTAAGAACGGTCATAAGATTTGTATATGGCCAACCGATGTACCTGGCAAGGACATCAATGAAATGTATCTTAATGGTCTTAACGACGTTGAGAAGATTATCGAAGATAATACTTATCAGGGTCTGCAAGCCGAATTGAAGTTTGCCGCATGGCGCAAAGTATAGGAGTATTGAATTTTGCATGCACGACTTATTTCCCATAGCCAACCCTATGGTCGGATCCACGCAGGAGAACTTGCGTTCAAGGGATTGGAAAACATCCAAGACCTCATCGCATATTGCGCCCGTGTCTCGAATCCCGCCAACCAGGCTAACACCAAAACAACACCAAAGCTACTTGACTATCTCATCAAGCACAAACACTGGTCACCCTTCGAAATGGCAAGCGCCTGCATCGAAATCGAAACCACAAGAGATATCGCCCGCCAGCTCTTACGGCACCGTAGTTTCTCATTCCAAGAGTTTTCTCAGCGGTATGCTGACGTGCGCGATCTTGGTGATGATTTTATTCTAAGAGAAGCGCGTTTACAAGACACAAAGAATCGTCAAAATAGTATTGATGTTAATGACGATATGCTGCAGCGAGATTGGGATATCCGTCAGCAGATGGTAATTAATGCTGTAAAAGATGCTTACGAGTGGGCTATTGACAATGGCATTGCAAAAGAACAGGCAAGAGCTGTTCTACCAGAAGGATTAACTAAATCACGTCTATATGTTAATGGTACTATCCGTTCTTGGATTCATTTTATTGAATTACGTTCAGGTAATGGAACACAAAAGGAACATATGGAATTAGCTCGAGCTGTTGCCGAAGCTGTATCCAAAATTTATCCAGAAATAACCAATTTTATTCAAGAATAACTACATATAGTTTAAAAATACGTAATAAATACTACATGTTGAGAGAAAAGGAAGAAGAAGCATGCTGCAGGTCGTAAAGCGTGACGGGTCTAAAGAAGAACTAAATATTGAAAAACTACACAAGGTTGTCTTTTTTGCTTGTGATGGAATTTCAGGAGTAAGCCCGTCAGAAGTTGAAATCAAAAGTCAAATTCAATTTTTTAATGGTATGACGACAAAGGAAATTCAAGAAACATTAATTAAAGCAGCAGCTGATCTTATCACAGAAGAGACTCCTAACTATCAATATGTTGGTGGCCGCTTAGTAAACTATGCACTTCGTAAAGAGGTGTACGATCATTACGAGCCTTGTCACGTAAAAGAACTCGTTGAGCGTAATATTGAAATGGGATTCTATGATCCTGAATTGATTACATATTACGATGACGATGAGTGGGACAGGATCAACGGTTTCATCAAGCACCAGCGAGATGAGAATCTTACATACGTTGCAATGGAACAGCTTCGTGGTAAGTACCTATGCCAAAACAGAGTAACAAAAGAAATCTTTGAAACACCTCAGATGTGTTACATTCTGATTGCTGCTACTCTTTTCAATGACTACCCAAAAGAAACCCGTTTGAAATGGGTTAAGGATTATTATGACGCCATCTCTCTTCACGATATTAGCCTTCCTACTCCTGTTATGGCAGGTGTACGCACTCCTCAGAGACAGTTCTCCTCTTGCGTCCTTATCGAAACAGACGATTCCCTTGACAGTATTAATGCTACTTCTAGTAGCATCGTTAAGTACGTATCCCAAAAAGCAGGAATTGGAATCGGGGCTGGTTCAATCCGCGCTATCGGTTCACCTATTAGAAAAGGGGACGCCTATCACACAGGAGTAATTCCTTTCTTTAAACACTTCCAATCTGCTACCAAGTCTTGTTCTCAAGGCGGTGTACGTGGTGGTGCTGCAACTCTGTATTATCCAATCTGGCACTATGAAGTAGAAGATCTTCTTGTATTGAAAAATAATAAAGGTACTGAAGATAATCGTGTTCGCCATATGGATTACGGTGTGCAGTTTAACAAGCTTATGTATGAACGTTTGATTACAGGTGGCGATATTACATTGTTCTCTCCTGCAGACGTTCCTGGTTTGTATGAAGCATTCTTTGCAGACCAAGATAAGTTCCGTGAACTATATGAAACTGCTGAGCGTAACACTCGTCTTCGTAAGAAGTCTGTTTCTGCTGCACAGCTATTCTCTAGCTTTATGGAAGAACGTAAGAACACCGGCCGTATCTATCTACAGAATGTTGATAATGCCAATGATCATGGATCATTTATTCCAGAAGTTGCACCTATTCGGCAATCAAATCTTTGTGCTGAAATTGACTTGCCAACCAAACCGTTGAGTGATATCAATGATCCGGATGGGGAGATCAGCCTATGTACATTGTCTGCAATTAACTGGGGTAATGTAAAGTCGCCAGAAGATTTTGAGAAAGCTTGTATGCTTGCTGTTCGCGGTCTAGATGCTTTGCTTTCATATCAAAACTATCCAATCTTAGCTGCACAGCTCTCTACCGAGAAGCGTCGCCCTATTGGTGTTGGTATTATTAACTTTGCCTATTGGATGGCCAAGCATGATCTATCCTATCAGGACATCACTCCAGAAGGGCTAGAATTGGTCGATGAGTACGCTGAGGCATGGTCATACTATTTAATTAAGGCTTCTGCTGATTTAGCTGTTGACATGGGATCTATTCCTGGTATTATGGAAACTAAGTACGGTCATGGAATCACTCCTAACCAAACTTATAAGAAAGACCTTGACGAACTTGTTAAGCATAAAGAACGTATGGATTGGAAAGCCTTGCGCAAACAGCTTAAAGATACAGGTATTCGTAACTCTACACTTATGGCTCTTATGCCTTCAGAAACTTCTGCTCAGGTTGCAAACGCTACTAACGGCATCGAACCTCCTCGCAGCTTGATTTCTGTAAAACAATCTAAGCATGGTGTATTGAAGCAAGTCGTGCCTCAGTACTTCCGTTTTAAAAATAAGTATGATCTACTATGGGATCAAAAATCACCGCGAGGTTATCTAAAGATTATGGCAGTATTACAAAAGTATATCGATCAGGGTATCTCAGTAAACACGAGCTACAATCCGCAGTTCTTTGAAGATGAAAAGATTCCAATGAGTGTTCTTCTGCAAGACCTACTTATGTTCTACAAGTATGGTGGAAAGCAACTCTACTACTTTAACACCTATGATGGCCAAGGTGAGCTTGACATTGACAAGATGACTGAAGAAGCCTTGCCACAAGGTGAACTAGACGACGCAGACTGCGAAAGCTGCACTATTTAACATTTAAACATAAAGGAATTCAAATGAGCGTTTTTGACGTACAAAACCGTGTTGACCACACATCTGTTGCATCTTTTCTAGATCCCAGCGGTGGCCCAACGATTCAACGTTATGACACTTTGAAGTATAAACAGTTTGATCAGTTGACTGACAAACAGTTAGGATTCTTTTGGCGCCCTGAAGAAGTAGATATCTATCAGGATGCAAAAGATTTTAAAGCACTTACATCACACGAGCAACACATCTTTACTTCAAACTTGAAGCGCCAAATTCTGCTCGATTCTGTACAAGGACGTGCTCCTGCCGAAAGCTTTGGTAGTATTGTTTCATTACCTGAGCTTGAGAACTGGATCATCACTTGGACATTCTCTGAAACAATTCATAGTCGTTCATACACTCATATTATTCGTAATGTATATTCTAACCCATCTCAAGTATTTGATGAAATGATGGATATTGAAGAAATTGTAAATTGTGCTGATGCTATTTCAGGTTATTATGACAAACTTATTGAGATGGCGGGTTATTACAACTTGCTTGGCGAAGGTACTCATACAGTCAATGGTAAAAAGGTTGTCGTTGATCGTTATGAAATGAAAAAGCAACTATACCTTGCGCTAATGAGTGTGAACATCCTTGAAGGTGTTCGTTTCTATGTTTCATTTGCCTGTTCGTGGGCATTTGCCGAACTAAAGAAAATGGAAGGTAATGCTAAGATCATTAAGTTGATTGCTCGTGACGAAAACCTTCACCTTGCGTCAACTCAAATGCTACTTAAATTGTTGCGCAAGGAAGATCCTGACTTTGAAAAGATTGCTGCTGAAACTGAAGAAGAATGTATTCAAATGTTTGTAGATGCAGTTGACCAAGAAAAAGAATGGGCTGAATATCTATTTAAAGACGGATCAATGATTGGTTTGAATACAGAACTTCTAAGTCAATACATCGAGTTTATCGCATCAAAACGAATGACAAATGTAAAGCTAGAGTCTCCATACGGCAAGCCTCAAAATCCATTGCCGTGGACTCAAAAATGGATTTCAGGAGCAGAGGTACAGGTTGCACCTCAAGAAACTGAAATTACTAGTTATGTGCAAGGTGGAACTAAACAGGACGTATCAACAGACACATTCAAAGGATTCAGCTTATGATTTACATATGGGGAAAGGCAGCATGCCCATCATGCACAAAAGCAAAAGCACTATGCGAACAGCGCAACTTCGAATATGAATACAGAGAACTTGGAAAAGACTTTGACAGAGACGAAGTACTTGCAGAGTTTCCAGAAGCGCGCACATTCCCGCAGATAGTGGTTAATGGCCTTAAAGTAGGAGGCTACGAGCAATTTACGGCTTATATTGAAGATACGAACTTTACGGGAACTGGATATTCATTATAAATACTTAAAAACAATTAAGAGTATTTGTAATGGATCGCGACATACTACATTATTTTGAACAGACTATTGGTGACTTCAAAGCCGATGGCCGCTATCGTATATTCAATGATATTATAAGAGAAAGGGGGCAGTTTCCGAAAGCCATTTGGTATGGGAAATATGCCCCTAAAAACATTGTAAACTGGTGTTCTAATGACTATCTTGGCATGGGCCAAAATGAATATGTCATTAGTGCTATGCATACAGCATTAGATCAAACCGGAGCTGGTTCTGGCGGCACTCGTAACATTGGTGGTACATCTCAGTACCACGTTACACTTGAAAGAGAGCTTGCAACATTACATAATAAAGAAGCAGCTCTCTTGTTTTCTTCGGCGTATGTTGCCAATGAATGGGCACTCGTTGCTCTAAGCAGAATTATTCCAAACATTTGTTTTATCTCTGATAATAAAAATCACGCTTCTATTATTATGGGAGTGAAACACAGCAGAGCTGATAAGATAATCTTTACTCATAACGATATGGATGAACTTGAATTAGCTTTGCAAACCGCAACAAAGTCTAATCAGACACCTGTTATCGTTTTTGAATCAGTTTACAGTATGGATGGAGATGTAGCACCAATTGAAGATATTTGCGACCTTGCAGACAAGTATGGCGCAATCACGTATATAGATGAGGTACATGCAGTAGGAATGTATGGTGATACAGGAGCAGGATACTGTGAATGGTTAGGCGTACAACATAGGATTGATATAATCAATGGAACATTGGGAAAAGCCTTTGGGGTTCAAGGTGGTTATATTGCTGGCAGTACTGTTGTTATTGACGCTATTCGGTCCGTGGCTTCTGGGTTCATCTTTACAACAAGTATCTCGCCCGTCCTCTGCGCCGGCGCTATTGCCTCCATCAAATATCTCCGTGACGCCTCTGGATTAAGAAAGCAACACCAGAAAAAGGCAGAACAACTTAAATATATGTTAGGAGCTGCTGAGATTCCAGTTCATCAAAACTCTTGTACTCATATCGTACCTGTAATGATTAACGACGCATTTAGATGTAAGAAAGCAAGTGATAAGCTTTTAAATGATTATGGAATTTATATTCAACCAATCAACTCTCCAACTGTAGATGTTGGAAAAGAAAGATTGAGAATAGCTCCGACTCCTTTTCACACTGATGTGATGATGGTAGAATTGGTAACCGCGCTGAAAGAGGTATTGCATGTGGGTGACAAGAGATAAATACCTAACTAAAATGGGAGTTCCAGATGTTCAGTAAACAATGCAAATTACACTTAGAAGAAGTAGGTAAATCAGGACCCGCGCATATGGCATTTGCTTTAAAGACTGCTGTTAGATTACAGCTATTGGTTCCAGCATTAGTTATTCACGCGGTTGCACCTAGATTCTTCACGCACACAGCATCAGACACGTTGAAAGATATTTTAAATGAATCAACTTGAAGCCGCATTTTTCGGCAAAACACTATGGAAGAAAGAAAGTAAAATGACTAAAATCAAAAAAGCATTTTGGTTTGCCCTAGGGATTATCTGCCTAGGGATAGCTTATCTTGGAGTAATCTTACCAGGTATTCCTTGGAGCACACCAATTCTTGGCGCAGCATTTTGTTTCGCTAAGTCAAGCGAAAAGTTTCATAACTGGATTATGAATCATAAATTATTTGGTCCATTCATTACTGAATGGCAAACATACAAAGTATATCCACAAAAAGGTAAGTACATTATGATGGCAGTTATGTCAACATCACTTGCTGCTATGTGGTTTGGTACAGGCAATCCTATGGCGACACTATACTTGTTTATCTTGTTTGCTTTGATTGTTACATGGGCTTGGAGATTTCCTGGCTCTAAAGAAGAAGCACAGCGTCGTATTGATGCTGGCGAAAAACTAGGTTGGTTGAAATAGAAAGGAACACCAATGGCAAAATCTTGGGCTCAAAAGAAAAAAGAGAACCTAAAACAATCATCAAAGTATGGTGAAAAAGGTAAAGACTAAATGCATTGGACACTAGATAAACATAAGAATATGTATCCGAACAATTTCAACGATGGTATGAATCGTTGGGTAGTTGAAAATCTTAAACCAAAAACAGTTTTAGAATTTGGTTGTGGAATTGGTTGGTATTGCGAGTTCTTTGCTAATCATGGTGTCCAAACAGTACACGGCATCGAACCTGCTCCTATGGATCCTGAGAAGTTTTCACATGAAAATGCTACTCAGTTTACTTGGGATGCTACAGTAGATCCTGAACCAGAAGGTATCCTGCCAGAGTATGACATGATCTTTTCCGTAGAAGTAATGGAACATGTCGCTCGTCAGTATCATACGAAGATTATCGATTGGATGCATTCTAAAAATCCTCGCGTAGTGGTTTTCTCAGCAGCAACACCAGGACAAGGCGGTCATGGTCATATTGCTGAGAGACCACAAGCCGAGTGGATAGGAGAGTGGACCAGTAGAGGATACGCTATAGATACTGAGCTTACGAAACAAATTAAGGCTTCTTGCAATAGAAGAAATATTAACCACGTTAAGAATTTACACGTGTACAAACCGATATAAATAAAAGTATATTATGACTTTGATGAAGGAGATATTATGGCAAAGCGCATTCTCATTACGGGTGGCGGTGGTTTCATTGCGCACCACCTGATTAACCAAGTACTTATCCGAACAGACTGGGAAATTGTTACACTAGATCGTTTAGATTATAGTGGCAATCTAAATCGTTTGCATGATCTTCTTCAAGATCGTACCCCAGCTGAGCGCAAACGAGTTCGTACAATCTTCCACGATTTAAAAGCTGAAATCAATCCAATGCTCGAAGCAGACATTGGTCCTGTTGATATTGTTGCACACCTTGCAGCAGGTTCCCACGTAGATCGTTCTATTGAGCGTCCTATGGAATTTGTTATGGATAACGTAGTGGGTACAGCTAATCTTTTAGATTATGGTCGTCGGCAAGATAACCTAGAAAGGTTCTTATACTTTTCAACAGATGAAGTATTCGGTCCTGCTCCCGAAGGTGTTAAGTATGATGAGTATGATCGTTATAATTGTACCAATCCATATTCTGCGTCAAAAGCTGGTGCTGAGGAATTGGCTGTTGCATATCAGAATACTTATAATATGCCAATCTATATTACGCATACTATGAACGTATTTGGTCAACGTCAGCATCCCGAAAAGTTTATTCCTATGACTATTAGGAATGTACGTGATGGCGGTACAGTTACAATTCATAGTGACTCAACCAAAACAATTCCAGGTTCACGACATTATATCCATGCTGAAGACGTAGCTGATGCTACATTATTCTTATTGGAACATAATCGCACACTTGATATGACAAACAACACGGGAATTAAATGTCCTAAGTTTAATATCTGCGGTGCGACAGAACTTAACAACCTAGAATTAGCAAACTTGATTGCTGACGCGCAAGGAAAGGAATTAAAATATGAGTTTATGGATTTCCATTCTAGTCGTCCTGGCCACGACCTTCGTTACGCTCTTAGTGGCGATCGCATGGCGAACATGGGTTGGCGTCCGCAACCAGTTGAACGACGACTTGAAGAAGTTGTGCGATGGACTTTAGATAATACGAGGTGGCTAGACATATGAGCTTTTTACAAATGATTGATAAGGAATACGAAGATGCATGTAACACGTTTTCCGATATTAATGAGCACTTGCCGGTTCTATATGAACTAGGAATGGAGTGCGACAGCATTACAGAAATGGGTACCCGCCGCGCTGCGAGTACTCGTGCTTTCTTGAAAACAAACGCAAATAAGATTAGAGCATACGATGTACGAATGTTTGATCATGTAGAAAATCTATTTGTGCATGCAAGAGAAGCTGGCAAAGACGCACAATATATTAAAGCCAATGTGCTTGATATTGAGATTGATGAATGTGATCTATTGTTTATCGATACTTGGCATGCTAACCATCAGCTTACTCAAGAACTTAAACTTCATGGAAACAAAGCTCGTAAGTATCTTGTGTTCCATGATACTCATACGTATGCAGTACGAGATGAAAAAGAAGATTGGCAGCACTATAAAGATAAGCACTCTATTCCTGGTGAAGGATT
>JGI26260J51721_1000753_pt1 | contig 14450 bp, 18 predicted proteins | sample SaaInlV_120m_DNA_4_FD_51721 | JGI IMG/M metagenome (IMG submission 51721)
TGAATGCAAACACTTTTTCGACCATCTCACCCGTGAAATGTGGTTTACACTTGGTAAACGAGAAGAGAACAGTCGGTATGATCACGCTGTAATACTTGATTTGTATAAACAGACTAAATTGATTTATTTCTGCAACAAACGGGTAGAGCATTGCAAGGAGAACGACCATTCCGAATGTGGCTCTTCGATACTTCTCTGTCACCACCAAGAACAAAAGGCAGCCCAGAAGATACAGCACAAAATCCAGCATACAATCACTTTGGAATTCCCGATGATTGAAAAATCGTCAACGATGACACTTAGTATTTATCCGGGTCGATTCGATGGTTTGATCTGTTCAGAACACAGCAGCGCTCCATCGTTCCTGTCGGCTCAAGAGTTATACTTGCAGTTCGCAGGGAGTGGTTGTGGATGAGTTCGCTACCTTAGAAACGGAGCTTAAACTCGATTCGGGAACAGTGGACCTCGAGGAACTGGTCCTTGACATAGAAGGCTCGATTGTCGAAGCGGATCTTTTTTCAAGCGAAATGTTCATACTTTCAAATCACAACTTAAGTACACCTTGTTTGTGATGGGTATTGTCTTATTGCCACTGTTTGGAATCGGAATTCCATTGATTGTAATGAGCCTGAGCAACGGCCCACTCGATGAAGACACCACTGTTGTGAAAGCGACTGCATACGTCAAAGAACACCGTCTGCTAACCGAATATCACCTCACAACTCGACCGTGGAAATGGCACGAATGTTTCCACTCACTGATGCATCATACCTCACATTGAACACTTCATACGGAGGTGAGTACCAAGATCGTACGTACTACTCGTATTCGGTGCACAGTGGTGCTCGGGAGTACGAACTCTTGCATTATCAACGGTTCCACAAACAGTCAGATGCAATTCAAAAGCAAATCGAAATGGTTGAAGATTTTGCTGCTATGGCAGGACTCTCATTTCAGACATCTGAGTAAATAGGCTCAGGTTTCTGTCCTAACTCATTGTTCCAATGCGTGGATTGGAATCGATTCGACCAGATGCTCCCGGTGAATTTCTGCGTTGCGAAAACCGCTCATAAAAGCATGAACAGGGCGAAGCCTTGATGCAAGGAAGGCGTGAGGATAACCCATCCGAGGTGGCTCAATGGCAGGCGAAGATGTGGTGATTGATCCTTGGGGCAGCGCCCAGTCAACGGATTACGACCGCATCATCGAACAATTTGGGTTATCTTCGATGGACAATGTGAGGATTGATTCCCCTTCTCGCCTTCACCGACGTGGCATTGTTTTTGCTCACAGAGAGTTGGATACGGTGCTTGAGGCACAACGGAGAGGCGACGGCTTTGGTGTCCTCACAGGGCTCATGCCGAGTGGCCAGATGCACCTCGGCCATTCGATGGTCATCGATCAGGTCAAGTGGTTTCAACAACAAGGCGGCGATGTCACCATTGCAGTTGCGGACCTCGAAAGCCAAGCAACCCGGGGCGTTTCCTTGGAAAAAGGGCGAGCCATCGCTCTTGAGGAATACATCGCCAACTATGCGGCGCTTGGTTTGGATGTTGAGCGAACCAATGTTTACTTCCAATCTTCTCGACCGATCGTTCAAAGGCTTGGATTCCAACTTGGAAAGCGAACCAACTTGAATGAATTTGAAGCGATATACGGGTTTGGTGGGGAAACGAACCTCGCTCACGTTCAAGCACCTATGGTTCAAGTAGGTGATATCTTACATCCTCAAACTGACGATTATGGCGGGCTACGTCCAATTGTTGTTCCAGTCGGTGTCGACCAAGATCCACACCTACGGTTGACCCGAGGCCTTGCGTCGAAAACAAATTGGTTCAATGTCGCCGATGGGAAACATTCTGGCGTCAGCATCACCCTCTCTGTCCATGATGAAAACGCAGCCGTGCTGGGTCAATTGCCAAATGGGCGAATGGATAAACAACGCCTCAAGGAAATCTTTGACGGTATTGTCAAATGCATGACTGAACTCGGCTACTCCGACATTCAATCGAATCCTAAACAAGGTACTGTCAATGTTCCAAGCGCAACAAAGCGCGACAAAACCACCATTCGAATGAAACTCTTGGCCCATGAACGTCAATTGGGTGGCATGGGTCTGCTTGCACCTTCCTCAACCTACCACCATTTTGCTGTCGGAATGACCGGTGATAAAATGAGCAGCAGTCAGCCGAAAACCACCCTCTTCCTTGGCGATGACCTGCCGACTGTGGAGAAGAAAATCAAGCGTGCGTTCTCCGGCGGTCAATCGACCGTTGAAGAGCACCGACGCCTCGGTGGAAATCCCGATATTGACGTCGCCTATCAGTACATGATGTACTTCTTTGAAGAAGACGACGCCTACCTTGCCGAAATCAATTCACAGTACCGTGCTGGCAAACTCTTGGCTGGTGAAATGAAGCAGTTGTGCATCGATCGTGCCGTTGATTGGTTGGGTCAACTTCATGAGATGCGCGACCAAACGGCGCATTTAGTCAAGGATTTCTTAGCCGAAGACGCCCGCTAATCAGGCCTCATCATCAGATGAAAACACCGCAGGGTCAGGTCCAACCGGTAACGCTTGCAACTCATCTTCTGTCAAGTCTCGATGGGCGGCATCATCGTGCATGATCATTGAATGGCCATGCGGGTCAAGCAACTCAAGCGTGAGTGTTCCAGTGCTGGCATCGCCCGCAGTTTCAATCCGCATCAACATGTCCATCAATTTCTCAACAGACCCAACCGCTTCGGCTAGGGCTTCCTCATCGAGGGGGGCCTCATTCTTGATTCGCTCAACTTCTGACTGAACATCACGGAGCACCATTTGAATAATGTCGACAAATCGGTTGAGCACGCCCTCGACGTTGCTCACATACCCTGTTGCGTTGCTGCCTGGTGCGACTTCCAAATCCAATTCCAATACTTTCACCGTGCATGACGACGAACGAATGACCCGGGCCGATAAGGTCTCTTTCGAGCTGACCTCAAGCCGCCATCCACCTGCCTTCTTGCCTTCAGCAGGTATGAAGTCAGTCTGTCGCCAGCCACATGAATGGCACATGACCGTCACTTGCGTGTGTTCGCCAAAGTAAGGAATTTCGTCCACATGGGCGATCATGAACACCTTGCCGGGAACGCTGCAAATGGGGCAAGGAATGTTGACTGGCTGTTCTTCCATTACAATCCAACCTCATTGAAATTTCCTGGCTCGACAGCAAATGCTTCCATTTCCACGCCGTTCACACCCCGGCAACCCGGAGGGAGCAAGAGCAGGCGTGTGCTTGTCATTTTGAGGATTTCACCGCCGAGGTCATTTTTGATAAAACCGTTGAGTTGGTCAATGGCAGCGTTGAACTCGATGGTCCGTTTCATCAATCGGTTCATTTCGACGATGACCGCATGCCCATCTGCGACCCAGTCAAGCAAGGGAGCGCATCCAGTGAGGTCATTGAGCACAGCACGATGGAGCACAAGCCCGCCGCCTTCAACGGGGATTGGTGGGTAAGGGTAGCGTTTCCCTAAGTCGTGGAATTTGGCAGTCGAGGTCGGTGGTGCCGTGGCCGCTTGTTGCTGCATGCTTGGCATTTCGAAACTCCGCAGCGGTGCATCGACTTCCACGCCCGCTTTCGCAGCCTCATCCTCTCGTCGGATCATCTCGTCAGCTTTGGCCAACACATCCAAATCCGGCATGGATGGTACGGAGGGTGCGGACGGTTCAAGGGGTTGCGATGGCGCAGCAGGTGGAGTTGCCGGCTGCGTAAAGGCGTCGAGTGAAGCCTGAGCCTCATCGCGTTTCCCCTTCTTCCGTCGGCGCATGAGTTGACATTAGGGGCCACACCTCAAGAAGACTCCCATGCTTTCGCATACAACGGTTGAGTTTGTATCCACTCACGCTTCATCCGTACGGTTCGGCGGGTTGATAAGGGGCCGTCAATAACACAGGTTTGCGCCTCAACCTTCAAGAGGTGTCGGCATAGAGAAGGGATTGATGATGATGGAGAACCAACCGACCGTAATGAAAACTGGAACAAGCACACTCGGCATCACTTTTGATGGTGGCGTTGTTGTTGGAGCAGATCACCGAGCCACTATGGGCCATTTCATCGCAAACAAAAGCGTTCAGAAGTTGTTCAAGATTGGCGACAACCTTGCTCTCACCACGGCTGGTCTCGTTGGCCATGCCCAATCCCTCTCCCGCACGCTTGCTGCAGAGGTGTCGTTGTTCCAACTCCGACGGCAACAGCAAATGACGGTCAAGGGTGCTGCGACCTTTACCGCAAACCTTCTCGCTGGTCGCCCACACTGGGTCCAACTCCTCATTGTCGGTGTTGATGATGAAGGCGGCCACGTCTATTCCATTGACTCTGCTGGTGGTTCGATTCCTGACTCCTACTGCGCTACAGGATCTGGTTCCCCGTACATGTACGGTGTGCTCGAAGATGGATTCAGCGAGGGCATGACCCGGACCGATGCATTGAAACTCGCCGCCCGCGCCCTTCACGCATCGGGGCAGCGTGACGCCGCCTCCGGCAACGGCATGGATTTGGCTGTAATCACAGCAAAAGACGGCTATGTCGCCATCACCCAAGGCGAAATCGACAAGCTCCTCGCTTGAAGGCAAACCTTTCACTTTCCCGCGGCTCAACGCTGCAATCCCAATCGGGGGCGGTGCACGATTTTTTGTGCGAGCACGGGAAGACGGTGAATACGATGCGCATTACGTTTAAAGAATTGAAGGACCAGATAGCGAAGGTTGTCCCAAAGGACATTCCCTACACGGTTGAACTCGAAGCAGGAAACATAGCAATTGTCACACCAGTCCCAGCCAAGTTCGGCGGTGGCGATGGTTTGATTGGAAAGATTGCGAAGCGCGTCAAGCGAAAGATTGTCCTCCGACCTGATGAATCGATCATGAAGAGCGAAGAAGATGCCAAAAAACTGATTCATGAGATTGTCCCAGAGGCTGCAGAAATCACCAACCTTTATTTCGATTCATGCTACCGTGAAATCATCATCCAATGTCAAAACCCAGGTGAAGCAGTTGGTCGACGTGGGGCGAACTTGAACGCCATTCGCGACCAAACAGGCTGGCTTGTCAAGGTCGAGAGAACTTCACCGATTATCTCGAAGACGGTCCACGACATCCGTGGCTACCGTCAAGCACACGCTCCTGAGCGCCGAAAGCTGCTCAAGGACTTCGGATTGAACATCCACCGTCCTCAGCGACCAGGCTCTGCTTGGGCGCGAGTGACTGCACTGGGCTCCTATCGAGAAGTCGGACGTGCCTGCCACTTCGTCACAACCAACGAATCACGGATCATGATTGACGTCGGCGTGAACATTGCNTCGGACACCGATCCAATGCCTTACTTCACCGCTCCTGAAGCGTTGCCCCTCGAAAAGTTGGATGCAGTTGTTCTTACCCACTCACACCTCGACCACGCAGGGATGCTCCCTGTTCTGTTCAAGTACGGCTACCGTGGTCCTGTCTACTGCACACCACCGACCCGTGACTTGATGCTCTTGTTGCAAACTGACTACCTGAAAGTTGGCGGTGCTGAAGGCAAGCGAGCACCCTACGACATGGAAGACATCCGCACCTGCATGAAGCACGTNGTCGATGTCGACTGGGGCGAAACCACTGACATNGCACCTGATGTCAAGTTGACCTTCTCCAACGCTGGGCACATCCTCGGCTCCTCCGCTGTCCACCTCCANATTGGTGAGGGAAAGCACAACATCGTGTTCAGTGGCGACCAAAAGTACGAGAAATCTTGGCTCTTTGATGCAGCCAACACCCGGTTCCCTCGCGTCGAGACACTCGTCATCGAATCAACCTATGGCGCATCTGGCGACTACCAACCCTCTCGTCAAGAAGCAAACCAAGAATTGCAAGACATCGTTTCNAGAACCATTTCCCGTGGTGGGAAACTCATCTGCCCTGTGTTCGCAGTGGGTCGAAGTCAGGAAGTGATGATCGCCATTGACGAATTGTTCCGTTCTGGACAAGTCAAGCCGGTGCCAGTGTGGCTGGACGGTATGATCCAAGAAGCAACGGCGATTCACGCCTCTCACCCGGATTACCTCACCAGCAGCTTGCGCAAATCCCTGCTCAAGGACGATGGCGAGAACCCATTCACCAGCGAGTGGTTCCGACCTGTCAAAGGGCGTGAACTACGTGAAAGCATCATCATGGACAACTCACCATGCATCGTGTTAGCGACCTCTGGTATGCTCAACGGAGGTCCTGTCATGGAATACTTCCGACACTGGGCGCATGAAGACCGGAACTCACTCTGCTTTGTAGGATATCAAGCAGAAGGAACACTGGGTCGCCGTCTCCAGAAAGGATTCGGTGAAGTTCCAATGGTCATCAACGGTAAGACTGAGATCGTCAAGATTGGTTGCGAAATGGTGACCATCGACGGATTCTCTGGCCACTCGGACCGACGTCAGTTGCTTGATTTCGTTGACCAGTTGTCTCCAAAGCCGAAAAACATCATTTGTCATCACGGCGATTACCACAAGTGCAACGAACTCGGGCACACACTCCGTGAACGGTACAAGTGCCGAACCTATGCTCCAAAGAACTTGGAAACGATTCGTCTGCTGTGATCACAGCAACGGAACATCAAACCCTGCATCGAGCGGGTCTGGCAGTTCGGTATCAAGTGGAGTCTTTCCGTCCATGCTCGCAGTGATTGCTCCTATAGATTGAGAAGTTTTGATGGCCGTGGAGCCAGTCATGGCTGTTTCCTTTTCCCCATCGAACAAAAACCAGATCAAAATGATCAGCACGATGGTGCTCGCAATGACCACAAGCGTGAGGCTTGTTGCTCCTTGCGCTACATTGAGGATGGCTGCGCCAAGGATAACCACCAATGCGGCGAATGCCAACACCGCCCGGGAATTCATCGCCATACACATGGCACAACCACGGTGTTCATGAACCCGTTGCGTCTGTCTTGACACCATGTATGCGAATGACGGTGCCCGTTCGAGTTCGGTTGCCTGCCCCGGATGGCTGATGACTGCGGTCGCTCCTTGGGGCGAAAATGCGGAAGATGCTTACGACCAAGGCTTGGTTGAACTTGGCCTCGGTGATGCACGCCTCATTGAGATGAAGGGCGCCATGCTTCCGCTTGGATTTGGAGCCACTGCGCCGCAACCGCTTCCAATGGGCTCACTTGTTGAATGCCATCTTGCGACGGCATACGCTTGGAGCGGCTCCACCGCCTGCGCAGGTGTTGCTTGGGCTGAATGTGAAACGCCTGAAGGCGATGCGTGTGCGATTGTGGCCACAATCTCCACAGATTTGGATTATGAGGAAACATCTTTGTTGCTTCGAAGGAACTTGCAACGCCGACTGGCCAGTCGTGATTTAGAAGTCAAATCATTTGATGTCGCAGTTGATGAAGTCACCGCAGCGAACGATCATCACGGTGTGGCAATGGCCGCACTCATTCTGCCGAACTCTCTTTCGCTTGGTGCCAAGACTGGCACTGGAAAGGTCCGTGGCGGCTTAACTCGGAAGGCAGCAGACATCCCGACTCCACCAAAGCGAGTTGATGTCAAAGCCCCTGCAGCACCAGCGCTTCGCCCTGGCTCTCGAAAGCAAAACACAGATTTCTCACTGTGAAGAAGTCTTGAAAGACCCTCGACCTGAACGAGGGGCATGAGCAACGCAGGGTTCAACGTCATTCGTTGCCCTGCATGTTCCACATGTCACGGCCGACGTGGCCTCTCTGCATCTTGTCCGCACTGCGGTCAGCGATTGGGCGAACACGGTGTGGTGATCAAAACCGTGCGTTCTGCTGAAGCATTGAGGGTCGAAGTGGCGCTGCAGAACACACCTCCAGAATTACGTGACTTGCTCCGGAAGAAGATGAATGACAAAGATCCAATTTCGGATTTCAATGACGAAGTCCCTTCGAGAACGATGGGTGGCTGGGTTCAGGATTCCAAAGACGAAGAGGGCATCATCACCGTCGAGTCTGTCCAACATACCTTGAACAAAAACCACTCCAATTTGGATGCAAATGAGGTTCTTGAGCAAGCTGAGGTTCAAGGAATGCTGATCCGATTGGCCGAAGGCCGGTGGATGCTTCTTGAGTGAACTTCATAGGTAGGATGTCGTGGGACGGAATGCAAGGGCGATTGGGTTAGCTTGGCCTATACTCGGGCGTTTGGGACGCTTGGACCCAGGTTCAAATCCTGGATCGCCCACCAGCAATGGTGTCAATTCACTCCGGTAGGATGATTTCATGGACCCATAAAAGGTGGTATCCGAACTGAGTTTTGATGAAGGACTGCGGGATTGACTCGGGCTCCATCGCCCACACCGCATCTTCGAAATCTTGCACCATTTGACCTTCAACAAATTCTCCGAGGTCGCCTTTCTTCGCTGCGCTTGAACAGTTGGAATGCTTCTTGGCCAACTTCTTGAACAGCTTCAATGGTCGCTTGGCCGTCTGAATCTCTTCGAGCAGCTGTCGCGCTTGTGGTTTGTCTGCGACCAAGATATGACGCACGTGTGCCTTTCTTGGCTTACGTCTCTTGTCGTGCCTTCGCATTTAGCCTCAACTCCCGTACCATGCCTGTTGCTGTCCTGTCAAAAAAGTGTGCCACTGCCCACGCAGCCAGTGTCAAGAAGACTGGATGAAGACCCCTCATGACCATTTCTCGCTCGATGTCAGTGCTGACCATCGGCAACAGGCTGACCCATCCAATTGCATAGGCGATGAATGCAAACAATGTGTGAGGGGTTACGTTTCGATTGAACAACCAACCGAAGTTTCTGCGATGGTGTTCAACAGCCATCATCGTGCTCACAGATGCGAAAAACTTCAATCGATTGATTCCTGAAGTTTCGTTTCCATACACGGACTTTGCAGGCACTTCAAGCACCCTCCATCCGCCTTTGGCTAATTGGATGAGCCAAAAATTCGGGTACCCATAGCCTTTCCAAGATCGTTTCCAATTCCATTCACGAAGCACTTCATGCGAAGTCGCCGTGTAACCGCATTGTGGGTCTTCAATCGGTTGGCCTGCGGCAAGTGTGGTAGCAAGGCTGAGGACTTTACTGGCCACCTTGCGGTGAGCAGGCATGTTGTTTGTACCAGCATTGTGTGCGAAGCGGTTGCCTTTGACATGGTCNGCTTGACCAAGAATCACAGGGGCGATGAGGGTACCAAAGTCACTCGGATCCATTTGGCCATCACCTGCCATCACCACGCTCACAAAGGGGCCTTCAAACTGCCCGAGCATGGCTCGATGCCCAGCGTCGATGGCCGCCCCGACACCCTCGCCATCCAATTCAATTTCAATCACATGTGCATGAGTATTGGCAGCCTTGATTTCTTCATGGGTGGCATCAGTGGAGCCGTCATTGACCACAATAATGCAATCGACCAGTTCAGGAATGGTTTCGATGACCTTGCGAATGAACGGTGCTTCGTTTTTGGCGGGCACGACGACNCCAACCGACCACCCGCTCTCCATAACATTGCGAGCCACCTCCGGGTCAAGAACATGACCTTGCATTCGGCATCGATGACGGTTGAAGAGAAACGGGCTCCGCACCACCCTTTGTTTGAGAGGGTTGATAGGGAGAACGCACGGCTTGAGGGGTGTGGCAGACATACCATTGCGCATTGTCCTTGTTGGAAAGGACATTGAATTGCGTGTTGTCTCGTTGATTGTCAGAGCGAGGGAAATCGCTGACGACGTGGTGTTGTTGGATCTTGGTTCGAACGACACAACGGTGGAACTCACAGAAGAGGTGGGTTGTCAGACACTCCATTTCAGTTCGGTGTTTGACGCTGTTCACCTTGCTACGTTCCTCAAAGACTCAACGCTTGATGCTGCGACCACAACCTTAGCTATTCACGTTACAGATGGCTGGAAATTACAAGACATCTCACTTTCTNTTAANCGAGCTCGCGAACTATGGGACATCCATATTTCACATCACGCCGAACCAAGCGGCGATGAACAGGAGGCACCTTTGGTGCTCTCAGGATTGGAAATCCGTCACATCGTTATGACCAAAGCGGGCATGGATGCCATGGCCGATGTTTCTATAGAAGGTACTTCCGAGGATTTGGATGAGGGCCTTCGTGTGCGGATTGTCCGAGGTTCAAACAACGTCAACATACACCAACGGGAATCGTTGGCCACTGCATCGAAGTTCGCACAACTGTTCTACTGGATGCTCGAATCCAAGCACCCACTTCTGCTGTTTGGGATTCCCGGCGTGGTTCTTTTCATCCTCGGTTACAGGCTTTCTGGGAACATTGTTGGTGCATTGGAAGAAATCAATTCGACCTCGATTGGTGTGACATTGGCGACGATCGCTATGACACTGATCGGTTTGTTCAGCATCATGGTGGCGCTGATTCTGTACATCATGGGCAAGCAAGTGGAACAAATACAATCCCAATATGATTGGCCTTCTCGCACCTGAGCGTGAGAGGCATTGAGAGTGAGTGGAGCATGATGACGAATATGAATGAACCTCGATTAGTCTGCTTAGACATGGACCGTGTTCTTGTCGACCACCTTTCGACGTGGCAGTTCGTCTACGATGGTTTAGGTATCTCCAACGATGAATCCTTTGAATTGTACAACCAAGGTCTCCTCGACGAGTGGGATTGGATCAAACTTGACATTGCTCTCATCAAAGAAACCAGAAAAAACGGACCACCTGTCCTCGATAGTGAACTTCGTGGCTTGATGGTGGGCATGCCGATGATGACCTACTGGAAGGAATTGATCGGCGGTCTGCTGGCCCGTGACTTCCATGTCGCTATTGTCAGTGGAGGGTTGCAACAAACGGCCCGAGACATCGCTGCACAATTTCCATCCGATCGTCCATGGAAGCGACGCTGGGGTGGCATTGATCGTTACACAGCCAACCGCTTTGGTGGTGGCAATGACACGCTTCTCCATGTCTTCACCAATGGATGGCTGCTGGGAGCATCTGTTGGTGACGGTGAACATACATTGGACGACTTTGGGCGTTACCAAGTTCAAATGGATGGAAAAGGATCCGTTGTCAAAATGCTGCAACGTCGGCTTGGAGTGAGCAAAGAAAACACCGCATCGGTCGGCGATTCTGCTGGCGATATTAGCATGTTCAAAGAATCTGGTCTTCCAATTTGCTTCAATCCATGGGACGACCGACCAAAGAAGCATGCCCGCCACATCGTTGAAGAAAAGAACCTCCAACTGGTTGAACACATCATTCTGGAACATTTTGGGTTGACATCAACATCTTGATGAACCCCTTCGAGGAGGTACAGCCATGTTTGGCGATGATATGCTGACGTCGATTTGCCCACACTGCGGATTTTTGCTTGGTGCTTTCATTCCGGGAATGCCCTGCCCACAATGCGGTGAACCACTGCTTTAGGTTTGGACGAAACTGACGCCTTCATCTTGCATGTAGGTCATNATGTGGCTCATGGCTTCAGAGGNGAGGCCTTCTGGTGGATGGATGCCGGGAGCCAACCCGCAGCCATCCAGAGGACCACGCTCAAGAAACAAGAGTGCACATGCCGCAGTGACCAAGCCGGTGGTTCGAGCCATCGAGCCATCACCGTTCAAACCAGCATCGTGCACAACGGTTCGCCTGTTGGCATCCCCAGCTGTGGCGATCACTTCGAGCCATGTGAACTCCGTGCGTTCTTGATCGAACTTCCATGCTTCAAGCAGTGCGGTTTCGTCCATCGATTGGCCTTCTGTCAACCATTTGTCGATGTGTCCGGGCCATCGCACGGTGTATTCCTTCATCGTGGCACATNGAATTGTATCAAGCACGCTTCGCAACCCATCGGTCAAGAACGCCTCCATGGTACCGTAACCTTCCACTTCAATGGCATGGCGCTCGGTTAAGGCTGGGACTTCCACAGGAACGCCGTCCACTTGGATTCGAGCAGGACGTGTGTACTCTTCAATCACATCAGAGGGGGAAAAAGGCGCCATGTATGACCATCCGTCGTCCATCTTGGTTGGATTGCCACCCACCTTGATGGACACTGTGTCCAATGGGCCAAACGCATCAAAGGCTTGCTTGACGAGCATGTTCGAGATCCCCGGTGCGATACCAACATCCCAGAGCAGAACCGAGCCATTGGCCACAGCAAGTGGTTCATGCTGGTGTGGGTCTTCTGCTGTGAATGCAAGATCGACGATTTGGTGGCCCGCTTCAAGCAAGACAGGTCGGACCATGTCGCCAATTCTCCCTGGTAGCATGTTGACGACAATTTGGTTCGGTTCAAGGTCGGCGATGTGAGCCATTGCATCGCCTTCTTTCACATGCACGCGAGGGTTTGCATGGAACGCAGTTGGTATGTCCAAGTCGATGACGGTGACTTCGTGGCCAGCCTCAAGCAATCGCTCGATGACAAAGCGGCCAACAAGGCCACTGCCAAGTGCAACAGCATGACCCATTCAGCCACCTCAGGGGGTGACCCGTCGGGAATCCCGAGGGAAGGGGATGACTTCTCGGATGTGGTCGGCTCCGGTGAGCCACGAGCACACTCGATCAACACCCAGTCCAAATCCACCGTGTGGCACGCCACCGTAGGAGCGGGTATCAATGTAGAATTGGTAAGGTTCGTGAGGTGTTCCTTCTTCGTCCAAACGCTTGAGAATCTCTTCTTCAGACCATGTTCGTTCACCGCCACCAATGATTTCTCCATAGCCTTCGGGCGCCAACAAATCATGGCACAACACATACTTTTCATCCTCAGTGTCAACCCGGTGGTAGAACGGCTTGGCAATCTTCGGATAGTGGGTTAAGAAGTGAGGGACATCAAAGTCCTGGGTCAAAACTTTCTCTTTCGAATAATCAAGGTCTTGTCCCCATTCAACGTCGACACCCATTCCTTGGAGGGTTTCAACAGCCTCGTCATACCGCATTCGTGGGTAGGGGCTGTCGGCGTAACGTGCCACAAGGTCGAGATCACGACCGAGCGATTCGAGTTCGGGTGTGCGCTCATCGAGAAGGGTTGAAGCGATGTTTCGAACAACACCTTCGCCATGGCTCATGATTTCGTCATTGCTCGCCCAAGCAACTTCCATCTCGGCATGCCAGAATTCGGTCAGATGACGGCGTGTGCGTGATTTCTCTGCACGGAAGGATGGAGCGATGGTGTAGAGTCGTTCCAAAGCAGGCATAGCAGCCTCAGCGTAGAGTTGCCATGATTGCGTAAGGTAGGCTGTTCGTCCAAAGTAAGGCACTTCAAACAACGTTGAGCCGCCTTCAACCGCACCTGCGACGAAGTTTGGTGCTTGGTACTCAACAAAGTCGAGGTCTCGGAAGTAGCCGTGAATGGCGCCGAAGACACTGCTTCGAACCTTGAGCATGGTTGTCATGCGGGCTGTTCGGAGGTAGAGGTGGCGGTTGTCCAAGAGGAACTCAGTTTCGCCGCCATCGGCTGCTGCCATGGCGGATTCAGTGATCGGGAACGGTCGCTCAGGATTGACTGGTCCAATAATTTCCACAGAAGAAACGACCAGTTCATGGCCGCCTTCAGATCGCTCGTCGACGTTGACGGTGCCGGTAATGATGATGCTTGATTCAATCAAGGCTGCCTTGACAGCATCAAAGGACGCATCGCCCAGAACATCACGCTTTGCGACACACTGAATGGTACCGGTTGAATCCCGTAGGACGATGAAGCGGATTTTGTTTGAACCACGGGTTCGCTTTACCCAGCCCTTCAACTCGACCACTTGGTTGTCGTAGCTTCCAGATTGCACGTCTCCAATCCAAACCGTCTTCACCATCTTCGCACCTGTTCTTGGGTAAGCCATTGTGTAATTCAATGTCACCCTCAAACCGCCAACCAACATCACCGCTCAAACGCACCTGTTTGGAACGCAATATGGGACAAGCCTCAAACCATCCGGGGCGCATCTAACGGTGTGGCAAAGGTAGCGGTCTATGCAATCGGGGGCAATGCCCTCGCCTCCCCGACGGGTGGCTCTGATGGGGAAAGTGAGCGAGTACTTGCTCACGTCATGTCGGATGTTGTCGACTTGTTAGAAGCCGGTTGGGGCGTCGTGCTCACACATGGAAACGGCCCTCAAGTTGGCCACCTGATGGCATTGGATGAACACCTTACGCAACCGATGGATGCTTGGGTTGCAGCAACACAGGGAATGATTGGCCACGGGTTAGCACTCAACCTCGATTCCATTCTCTCGAAGCGGCAACGGCCAGAGCGAACCGCAACCGTGGTCACGAGGGTTTTGGTCGACGGCAACGATCGCGGGTTTCAAAACCCGACAAAACCAGTTGGGCCAGTGCTCACCTCGAAAACCGTGATGGAAGCAGATTGGGACATCGCAGAAACAAACCTTGGCCCAAGACGCGTGGTGGCAAGTCCCTTGCCCATGGAAATCATTGATCTCCCAGTCATTCAGAAATTGGTTGAGTTGCACGC
>JGI26260J51721_1000760_pt1 | contig 14378 bp, 15 predicted proteins | sample SaaInlV_120m_DNA_4_FD_51721 | JGI IMG/M metagenome (IMG submission 51721)
CTCCGGCGTGATTTTCAATAGGTGCAATATAGGCTGCACTATGCAGCACTGCTGTTATTAATAGTAGGTCTATTTCTAACAGGCAAACTCACATTTATTGCCATTTAATTTCCCAATTAAAGCCATTAAATGCTATAAATACGGCATTAACTCACAAATTATGTCTTTTAGAGGCAGCCAATGGCAACTATCTGCAACCACCATGTGATTAGCTGCATGCATGGGCTAAGACAAAGCAACCAACCACAGCAGCAAGCCCTAGAGCGCGCCGGCATTAACCCAGCCGTGATGAGCCAACCCAACCAACGCGTGCACACCGACCAGGTAGCGCGGCTGTTTAAGACAGTGCAAGAAACCCTCAACGATGAGTTTATGGGCTTTACCCAAAGCCAGTGCAAAGTGGGCCTATTTGCCACCATGGCCGAGCTCGTCAGCCATTGCAGTACCCTGGGGGAGCTATTAGATAAGGCAGTGAACTTTTATAACCTGGTGAGCAATGATATCCCCATGAAGCTAGCCCGCTCCAAAGGCAATGCAGTGCTCAGTTTCCAAATGACCCAACCCCAGCTCGACCCAGAGCACTTTATGGCCGAGTTTTGGCTGGTAATTTGGCACCGCTTTCCCAGCTGGTATATAGGCCAACCCATCCGCCTGCAAGAGACCCACTTTACCTTTGGCGCACCAGCCCACCGCGACGAGCTACAAATTATGTTCCCCAGCCAACTGCAGTTTAACCGCAGCGCCAACCGGCTTATTTTTGATGCCCAGTACCTAGATAAACCACTGGTGCGCTCAGACCAAGAACTGCAAACCTATGTACAAAACGCTCCCGCAGATGTGATGACCATTCCAGGCTCAGATAGCACCTTAGAGGCCCAGGTAGAGCGCATAATCAGCCAACAAAACCCAGACAGGCTAGTATTTGCACCCATCCATCAAATGGCAAAAGAGTTAGGTATAAGCAGCCAGACCTTGCACAGGCGGCTAAAAGAGAGCGCAACCAGCTATCAAAAAATTAAAGATAACCTGCGCAGGGAAGTGGCCATACAGAAACTAGTCAACGAAAAACTCAGCGTTGAGCAGGTGGCAGATATTGTGGGGTTTACAGAATCGCGCTCATTTACGCGAGCGTTTAAACACTGGACTGGGTTGACGCCGAGAGCATACTGTAAAAGGGAGGGCTGATAACCCGTTATTAAGTCATTTAGAGGGCTGTTGGGACTCAGCCTTCTGCCAAGGTAAACGCCCACCTACATATCTATAAGAACATTGGCATCACTAATCAGTACTTTCACCCATGGCTCCCAGCATACGTTCCTTGTACAGGCTAGACAGCGACATGCTCAATAATTCAGCCGCTTTTGACTCACAGATATAGCACTCTCCCAGGGCACGATAAATCAACTGCTTAAACAGTATAATTTCCTCTTGTGGATAGGGTTCGCCTGGCTCCGATTTCTTATAACTTTTTTACTAAAATCCACACACCGGCGCTTGTGTAAATCGTTACCAATAACAGCACATTGATGGGCTCGCATTACAACACCCAACATGCTGAGACCAAACTCATGCTTTAATAGATATAATTCTTGGAGCTCTAGGTGGCGGCGAGGAGTTCCTGAATGTTGCAAAACACCAGACTTAGGCAGCAAAAATGCGCCTGCAAACCGATTGCAGGCTTTTTCTTCATCCAAACCCTCCGCCAATCGCCCATGCAGCATTAAATGCCCCAATTCATGAGCAAGAGTGAAACGCTGACGATCCCCAGAGGAATGCGTAGAAACCACCACCACAGGGGTTTTACCAATACTGCCAGCCAAACCATCGACTTAGTGCCCTGACTCCACCGCCGTGCGAATAATCAACACGCCTTTAGACTCAAGCGTATCGATCATTTCAGAAATAGGATTTAGGCCCAGCTCCCACTGCACATGCAAAGCAACCCCAAAACAAGTACCCTAAGGCTCTAAATAGTTAGCCTGCAGAAAAGCCCATGTCCGACAATAGAATTAAACTGACCCAATACAGCCACGGCGCCGGTTGCGGCTGCAAAATTGCCCCTGGGGTACTGGAGAATATTCTTAAGACTGACTTTGTGGCACCCCATGACGCCAGATTGCTGGTGGGCAACAGCACCAAGGATGATGCCGCGGTCTATGACTTGGGGGATGGCACTGGGGTTATCAGTACTACTGATTTCTTTATGCCCATTGTGAATGATCCCGTTGAGTTTGGGCGTGTGGCTGCCGCCAATGCGATTAGCGATATCTATGCCATGGGCGGCACGCCGATGATGGCCATAGCTATTTTGGGCTGGCCAATTAATAAACTGCCCGCCGAGGTGGCGCAGCAGGTAATTGACGGTGGGCGTCACGCCTGTGCTGAGGCGGGAATTCATTTGGCGGGCGGCCATTCTATTGATTCGCCGGAGCCTATTTTTGGACTGGCGGTGACTGGCCGAGTAGATCTAAAACACCTAAAGCAAAACAGCACTGCTAAAGCGGGCAACCAGTTATTTTTAACCAAGCCCATTGGCGTGGGTATTCTCACTACTGCTGAGAAGCAGGGTAAGTTGCAGCCTGAGCACGCCCGTCTGGCAGTAGACAACATGATGAAGCTAAACAGTATTGGAGCTGAGCTGGCCAAGATTAAAGGGGTAACGGCCATTACAGATGTCACTGGTTTTGGGTTGCTGGGCCATTTGCTGGAGATCTGTCAGGGCAGTGGTGTATCGGCCTCAGTGCAGCTCAGTGCCGTGCCTCTGCTTGACCCNGCTATTATNGATTACCTTAATCTAGGCTGTGTGCCAGGCGGCAGCGGCCGCAACTGGGAGAGCATTGGCGGCTCAGTGACCGGCACTGACTTACAGAGTCAGACCCTACTCTGTGACCCCCAGACCAGTGGCGGGCTGCTATTGGCGGTGGAGCCTGAGTCTGCTCAGCTGGTAACTGATCTATTGCGAGACGCTGGCTGTTGTGACCAGCCTATAGGTGAACTCAGCCAGGCGCTTGGCAACTCGACCATTCAGGTTATTACATGAGTCTGCCGCTGATTAACAATTATAAGCAACTGCTGCTGGACTATACCCCAATGATTGATGTGCGNGCGCCGGTGGAGTTTGCGACCGGTGCTCTACCAGCTTCGATTAACCTGCCACTTATGACAGATGATGAGCGTCACCAGGTGGGTCTGCGCTATAAAAACAACGGCCAGGACTCCGCTATAGCCATGGGCCATCAGTTAGTCCATGGAGAGATAAAACAGCAGCGCGTGCAGGCCTGGCAGGATTTTATGCAGGCCAATCCCAGCGCTGTGCTCTACTGTGCTCGGGGCGGTTTACGCTCGCAGCTAACCCAACAATGGCTGGCAGAGGCTGGCATTGACTGCCCTAGGGTTGAGGGTGGCTACAAATCTCTGCGTGGGTTTTTATATCAGTATCTGATGGATTACTGCACAGACAATATGTTTACCATTGTGTCTGGTATGACCGGCACAGGTAAGACCGAGATTATTCAGGCGCTGCCAACCGGGTTGGACCTTGAGGGCGCAGCTAATCACAAGGGCTCAAGCTTTGGGCGGCCGCTGGACGAACAGCCAGCGCAGATTGATTTTGAAAACCGTATTGCCATTGATCTGCTAAAGATCCAGGATCAACACCCCCAGTCTATGGTGGTGCTCGAAGATGAGAGCCGCAATATTGGCGCGAGGCATATTCCCCATTATTTTTCTGACCGCATGGCCCAGAGCCAATTTGTGGTGATTGATATGGATTTTGAGGAGCGGCTGGAGCGGCTGTGGCAGGAATATGTGGTGGAGCGCTATTTAAAAACCCTGGCGTTTTTTGGGGCTACTGGTGAGCAGGAGTTTGCCCGCTATTTGCGTGAGAGTTTGCTGCGGGTACAAAAGCGGCTGGGCGGCCAGCGCACCAAGGAGCTGCTGGCCTCTATGGACAATGCGATTGCGATACAGCACAGGGATAACTTTGCTAGCCATCGCCATTGGTTGGCGCTGATTACTCAGGATTATTACGACCCTATGTATAGCTATCAGTTGGAGAAGAAAAAAGAGTTGGTGGTGTTTAGAGGGTCTCGGGAGGCGGTTGTTGAGTGGTTGGAGCGGGGTTAGACAGATTTAGCCAGCCACTTATACATCACCAGTGCATCCACATAACCCTGCACCGGATGATTAAACGCCTTAGGCAGGCGCCCGACAGTCTCAAAACCCAACTTCTCCCACAGCCGCACTGCCCCGACATTAGTCGAAGCCACAAAATTAAACTGCATAGCTGTATAACCAAGCTCAGTAGCTATCTGTTGAGAGTGCTCACACATAGCAGTGGCCAACCCAATACCCCGAGCCTCTGCCGACACCATATAGCCACAGTTGCACACATGGGCACCGGGGCCGGCTTGATTGATTTTTATATAGTAGGTACCCAGAATCTGGCCATGATGCTCAGCCACATAGGTTTTGGCGGGCAGCTCCATCCAAACTCGCCTTGCTTCCTGCTTATTGATATCAGGACTGTAGGCATAGGTATCCCCCGCCGCTGCTATCTGGTGAAAAATGGGCCAGATAGCATCGAAGTCGGCCTCAGTTGCCTGGCGGATAATCACTAGCGGGGCTGCATTCTCACTGCGCCATCCAGGCGGATAGTCTCGCCATTGAGATAGCTGTTTTCCACTATATGGGCCACTAGCTGGCCAAACTCTGAGGGTTCGCCCAGACGCTTGGGGAAAGGAATGCCAGAGACAATACCATCCTGCACCTGCTGAGGTGCGCCGAGCATTAATGGTGTGGCCATTACGCCGGGAGCAATGGTGTTAATGCGAATACCCACGGCAGCCAGGTCGCGAGCCATGGGCAAGGTCATACCCACAATACCGCCCTTGGTTGCTGAGTAAGCTACCTGACCCATCTGGCCATCAAAGGCTGCTATGGATGCAGTGTGCACAATAACGCCACGCTCGGTTTTCTCGTCGGGCTCATTGCGAGCCATGGCAGCGGCGGCACAGCGGGAAATATTAAAGGTACCAATAAGGTTAACTTCGATTACCTTGCGATAATGGTCTAGATTGTGAGGGTTGCCCTCACGATCGATGGTCTTAGCCGCTATACCAATACCTGCGCAGTTTACGCAGACATCTACACGACCCAGGTCAGCGGTGATTTTATCGAAGGCGGCTTCAACATCTGGACCATTGGATACATCCAATGAGATAAAGTGAGTTTTGTCCGCACCCAACTCGGTGACTGCTTTGGCGCCTGCTTCGGCATTCATATCAATAATGACCAGGGTGGCACCGCGATCGGATAATTCTTGTGCGGCTGCGCGACCCAAGCCTGATGCACCACCGGTGACTACTGCAACTTTATTGTTTAAATCCACGTTACACCTCTTCCTATTTTTTTATTTTGTTTGCTGAGTTATTTCCGTTTCTTGCACTAGCACAAAGGGCGGAATACCAGTGCCCAGAGTAGCTTATTTTTATCGTACCAGACTAAGGCCTGCTGGTCGCTAACCTCAGCCAGCAAACCATCGGCTAACCATGTCTGCACCTCGGCAGTGTTATCTAGATGCAAGGCAATCGCCACTTTAATCAGATCGGCGCCNGGTCTTACCACTAGGACATTGCCGGAAGCGTAGTGNTTTTGNAGTTCGAGCCAGCTGATTTTGGCCGTTTCGCTATTGAGCCGGGCAATCAGGGCTTGTTGGTCTGTGGTTTCAGTCATTTTTTTGCCTGGGGTTTGGTTGGGCGCAGCGAAGGATTTATCCCATCCAGTTACAAAAATTGCGCAACAGTTGCAGCCCGGCATCGGCACTTTTTTCTGGGTGAAACTGCACCGCAAACAGGTTCTTGTGACTGAGTGCTGCAGCAAAGTCGGCGCCATAATCGCAGGTGCCAGATACATTGGGGTTGTTGTGGCCATCCACAAAGTAACTGTGTACAAAGTAAAAGCGACTATCCTGCTCTATGCCCTGCCACAGAGGATGGTCTAGAGTTTGGTGAACATTATTCCAGCCCATATGGGGTACTTTGAGTTTGCCACCCTGGCTGTCCTGCAGATGATCGCCAAAAAATTTAACCCTACCGGGCAGCAGGCCGAGACAGTCGACACCGCCATTTTCTTCNCTGTGCTCCATCAGCGCCTGCATGCCCACACAGATNGCCAGTACTGGCTTTTTCTTTAGGGCATTACTCACCACGTCACCTATATTGAGCCGCTGAATTTCGCCCATGCAGTCGCGGATAGCNCCCACGCCCGGAAACACCACTCGATCGGCATCTTCGACTAGGGCTGGATCTGAGGTAATGGATATTTTGGCGCCCGGGCACACAGCCTCTAGAGCTTTGCCCACAGAATGGAGGTTGCCCATTCCATAATCAATTACCGCAATATGGCTTCGAAAGTCACTCATAAACTGATATCACATACCGACAGAGAATATAGGGTGGTAAAAGGTACTCTGGTTACAGGGTACCTTTGGTGGAAGGCATTACGCCGGCCATGCGCTCATCGGCAGTGGCTGCCATACGCAGTGCGCGACCAAACGCTTTAAAAATGGTCTCCACCTGATGGTGGGCATTGGCGCCACGCAAATTATCTATATGCAGACTTACCAGTGCGTGATTGACAAAACCCTGGAAGAACTCACGGGATAGGTCCAGGTCAAAGGTTCCCACATGGCTGCGCACAAAGTCGGCTTTCATAATGAGGCCGGGACGCCCGGAAAAATCCATTACTACGCGAGATAATGCTTCATCCAGGGGCACATAGGCGTGGCCGTAGCGAGTGAGGCCTTTTTTATCGCCAATAGCTTCGGCAATGGCCATACCCAAAGTAATACCTATGTCTTCAACCGTGTGGTGATCATCTATCTCGGTATCGCCGGCAGCCTGAATATCCAGATCCACGAGGCCATGGCGGGCAATTTGATCCAGCATATGGTTTAGAAATGGTACCGGAGTCTGCAGGTTTGCCTGCCCGGTGCCATCCAAATTTACTGTGACAGTAATTTGAGATTCTAGGGTATTGCGTGTCACTGTGGCTGTACGATCGGCCATGGGATTCTCCAAGCTATCCATTTTCTGGCGGCATTATACTGTAAATTTTAGGTTGCTACATGGCAAAAAAAGGTTAACATACCGGTCCGNGGTACTAACTCAAGCTCGCTGGACTGCTGACACCTAATGAAACGGTTAAACTCAATATTCGCCATAGCGCTATCCCTGATTATCGGGTTTGGCTCAATGACGGCTGTTGCCCATAGCCATGCTGATCATCTGGACTCTAGCTGCTCTGTCTCTGTATTACAGAACTCCTCAGCAGCAGTTGCTGCTGAAACTAGCAAGATTTTTGTTACCCAGGCCACTGCGCCTGCTACCACTGATGTCAACGAAACTGTAAGCAACCGCACTAGAGGTTGCCAGCTCGCCCGCGCACCCCCCCTATAACCTTTAAATAATCTGAACTCCCTCATTGAGGCTAAGTGTGCCGCTTATTCGGCGCATTGTTTATTTTTTAAAGGAATCTATTATGAAAAACCTAGTAACTGGCAAGTTGCCCCTGGCAGCTGCCATTGTATCTATGTCCTGCACTGCTCTCAGCCAGGAAATGGAAGAAGTAATTATTACATCTTCGCTGATTGACGCCTCTTCTGAGGAAATCTCAAACCCACTGCATGTTATTGATGGCGGGGCTCTAGCCACTGACGCAAGCCAGAGCCTTGGCGCCAGCATAGATGGTCTGGTGGGCATTTCCTCCAGCGATTATGGTGCCGCCGTTGGCCAACCTATTATAAGAGGGATGTCGGGATCCAGAGTTAAGGTTCTCAATAATGGCATGGTTATCAGAGACGTCTCAGGTTTGGGGCCGGATCATGGCAACGACACTGATTTAAACAATATTCAGCAGATCGAAATTGTTAGGGGGCCCTCCTCTCTGCTCTATTCCAATGGCACCATAGGTGGCATAGTGAATATTGTTGATAACAGTATTGCCAGAAAAGACTTTGCAGACTCAGCCTTTACACTGGGCCTGGAGGCTCAGTCGGTGAATAATGGCGACTCCCTCGATTTCTCTTACCAAAACAATATCGGCGGCCTGAATATCAGCGCTGCCTATAAAGACTCTCAGTTTGATGACTATGAGATTCCGGATGGTGCGGTTATGCATCATCAGGAAGAGCACGAGACTGAAGAGCATGAGGGTGAAGAGCACGAGGCAGAGGAACATGAAGAGGGCCTAGTGCATCTGCCCAACTCTGATGCAGATTCCACCTCGCAAAGAATAGGTATCTCGAAGACCGGCGACTGGGGCTTTTTTGGGCTGTCGTTTAGCGACAACCAAAATCTGTACGGTATTCCTTATCATGGTGATGATCATGACGAGGATCACGCGGATGAAGACGACCATGACGAAGACCATGCAGATGAAGAGGACCATGATAGCCATGCGGGCGAAAGAATTTTTTCCACCACTGAATCTAGCGTCGTCAATCTAGAGGGCTCCTATAACCTGGATAACAGCCTGTTAAGCAAAATTGATTACCATTTCAGAGACTCAGATTACTCTCTCACCGAGCAACATGCAGAAGAGGAACATGAGGGTGAGCACGAAGCTGGGCATGATGAAGAGGGCCCAACAACCTTTAGCAATGAGGCCAGGGAATATGGTGCAATCTTTGATTTGGGTGGTAATTCTCTAACCCAGAAAATTGCTGTTAATTATGTAGTTGAGGACGTGTCTGTTATAGGTAGTGAAGCCTTTATTAATCCAACGGAAAGCAAAGAATTAGCCCTGGGTTATTATCTGAGTAAAGAGCTTGCTCCCTTTCATATAGACTTTGGTATTAGACATGATCAAATCTCTAGAAAAGGTTCTGTCAGCCATAAAGAACATGAAGATGAGCATGAGGGCGAACATGATGAGCATGAAGCAGAACTTGAGTATTTTGAGCGGGATATAAACACCACCAGTTACGCCTTGACCCTGAGCCGGGATATCAATGAGTCTCTAGCGGTGAATTTAGGCTTTTCCTCTGTGGAAAGAGCCCCTTCAGCAGTAGAGCTTTTGATGAATGGCCCGCACCTGGCAACAGGTAGAAATGAAGTGGGTAATTTCAATCTGACGCCTGAAGTCTCAAACAATATAGACCTGAGCTTCAACTATCAAAATGATGGCTTTTTTGCCAACCTCAACCTCTTCCAAAATGATATGGATAACTACATCTACCTGCTGGATGAGACTGAAGAAGAGCATGAGGAACATGAAGAGCATGAGGGTGGTTTGATTCTTGCCAATTATCTTCAGCAAGATGCCCAGTTTGATGGCTATGAGCTAGAAATAGGCAAGACATTTGATCTTGCTCGTGGCTCAGTCACTCTGGTCTACGGGAGAGATTCTGTTTCCGGGGAGTTTAACGACGGCTCTAATATCCCCCGCGTGACCCCGGAGAGAGACCTGTATAAGCTATTCTACGTCGAAGATGGGCTCAGGTTTGTGCTGTCTCTCAAGGATGTATCAGCCCAGACGGATACGGCTGTAGATGAAACTGGCACCGATGGATTTCAAATGTTAAGCCTGAACCTGTCAAAAACCATTGAGACTAGCCCGGGACAGAAGCTAACAGTATCAGTGTTTGGCAAGAATCTACTGGATGAAGCCGCTAGAAATCACAGCTCGTTTGTTAAAGATGAGGTGCCACTGGCCGGCCGAAATCTGGGTATAAGGGCTAGCTACACTTTCTAGAGGCTCGGCTCTCTGCCATTGTTTAAGGGTTGCTGGCTTTGATGTAATATGAGCCGCATTAAGCAACCCCTAAACCGTTGGTGAATGTGAAAAACTTAATTAAATGGCTGACCACTTGCCTAATCGCAGTGGTCACTTTGATGTCGGCCGCAATACTCTACCTCTCATTTGCTGTGGATCTAAACAGCTACAAGACGGACATTGAGTCTGTAGCCCGTCAGCAGGGTTGGGATATCTCTATTGAGGGTGACCTGGCCTGGCAGTTTTTTCCCAAGCCCGGCTTATCTATAGCTGATATTACTGCCAGCGATCAAACTGCCCTCTCGGGGTCTGCCGACCAACTTATACTTGCCACATATTGGACACAGCTGCTCAGTCTCAGCGGAGGCATAGAGCAACTGCAACTGGACTCTCTGCATATTGAGGGGGGCAGCCTGCAGTGGTCTCCCGCCAATAGCCTCGGGCTGCAGTTCGACAACATTCAACTATCTACTAAAAACCTGTCTGTGCAGGGCAAGAGTTTCCCGTTATCTGTATCGGCCAAGATATTAGGCGGGCGCAATCTGTCGGTGGAAACAGAGGTTGCGGTAAAACTAGACGGCCAGAATATGCGCCAGCTCAACCTTGTTGACCTGGAACTCAATCTCGATAGTCTCCGGCTGTCCGGCGAGTTGAGGACCAGCGATAATGGGTCCTTTATGCAGGGCAATTTAAAGACTAATAGCTTTGATTTAAAGCAGCTTATGGCGTCTTTACAGGCTGAAATACCGCTACTGACTGCACCCAAAACTGTACTGCAAAGTGCGCTTACCCAGTTGAGTCTGACCACTAGTTTTAGTGTGGATACCCAGGCCGCATCAAAGTTTACTGGCGAGATAAATCTCGATGGCCAGATTTTTGGTCTGGATGTAACCTTAGATCACCCAACCAACAACCTAACTACATTGGTGTCAGGTGATATTTTGCGCGCCGGCCACTATTTGCCCGCGGCCAATAGCGGTGGCAATAATACTGGACTGTTTGCGCCACTAGCCATTCCATTTGCTCTCTGGCAGGGCAGCAGCCAGGTCGAGGTCAATCTAAACAGGGTTGAGTTTAAAGACTTTAATATAGAGAATTTCTACAGCAATGTGTTTGGCAATCAGCGGGTGCTGCGCATGACCTCTCTGAATGCCGACCTGTTTGCCGGGCAGATCAATGCGATTGCCAAACTGGATATGCGCTCTGCCAAGCCTAGCTTTAATCTGCAACCCAGTCTGTACAACATAGATTTAAATAAAGTCCTCTCGGCATTGGGGGGCGAGAGCATAGTAGCTGGCAGGCTCAATATGGATGCCAATATTCAGGGTGTGGGCGCAAATTTAGGAGAGATAATCAGGTCTCTGTCTGGTGCAGGCAAATTCCAGGTCATTGAGCCCATCTACAAAGGGCTCAATATAGAGCAGAGCTTTTGTAATGCAGCCGCACTTTTATCAGCCAGAGCTCAGGCTGCGCAGAACTGGCCCCAGGGCACAGAGTTCAATAACCTACAGGGCAGCTTTCAGCTCAGTGGCGGCAAGTTGCTGCTCAATGACTACAGCACTGGTACGGGCAATTTGGAGATTATGGGGCGGGGCTCGGTCAACCTAGTGAAACGGCAGTACCAGATCAATGCCAGCGCCAGAGTAGATCAGGCAGTGACCAGCCCGACCGGCTGCAGCGTTAATCAGCGTTTGCAGAATCGCCAGATACCCTTTATCTGCAAGGGTGCATTTGGCCAGAGCAACCCCGGCGGCCTGTCCTGCAATCCAGATGAGCAGCTGCTGAGAGATTTACTTAAAAACACTGCCCTGGAAAAACTCTTCGGCAATTCGGGACTGCAGCAACAGGATGCAACAGATTCGGTGAAAGGCTTTATCTCTGAGTTGCTCAAGCGTTGACCATGTCGGCTAAACAGTTTCAACAGGCAGTGTTGACCTGGTTTGATGTGCATGGGCGCACTAATTTGCCCTGGCAGACCAGCATAAGCCCCTACTCCGTCTGGGTGTCGGAAATTATGCTGCAGCAGACTCAGGTAAATACAGTGATCCCATACTTTGAGCGTTTTATGCAAAGTTTTCCCACAGTGGAGGCCCTAGCTGTCGCCTCTGGGGATGAGGTGCGCCTCTGGGGATGAGGTGCTGCACCATTGGACTGGGCTGGGATACTATGCCCGGGCCCGCAACCTGCATAAAACCGCACAGATTATCTGCTCTGACCTGGGTACCGAGTTTCCAGATAGCGTAGAACAGCTTTGTGAACTGCCGGGCATTGGCCGCTCTACCGCTGGGGCTATCTGCTCCATCGCCTTTAAAAAGCCGGCGGCGATCTTGGATGGCAATGTGAAGCGCGTCTTAGCAAGGTACGCTGCCATAGATGGCTGGCCAGGACAGACCTCAGTGCACAATAAACTCTGGCTGCAAGCAGAGCTCTACAGCCCTGTGCAGCGGGTGGCCGATTACACCCAGGCCATGATGGATCTGGGCGCTACCCTGTGCACCAGATCATCGCCCAACTGCGAACACTGCCCTCTGTCGGCCGACTGTATTGCCTACAGCCAGGGCAATCAGACCGACTATCCGGGTAAAAAGCCCAAGAAAAAGCTGCCCGTAAGAACCACCTGCTTTCTGTTGATTAGCAATCCCCAGGGCGAGCTATTGCTGCAAAAGAACCCTCCAGCCGGGCTCTGGGGTGGGCTCTGGGTTTTGCCCCAGGTAGATTTGGTGGAGCAGACTGAGGATCACTGCGCCAATCTCGGGCTGCAGCTGACTGACCGGCAGCCACAACCAGTAAAGCGCCATACCTTTAGCCATTTCCATCTGGATTATCAGCCCATTTTGGTGCAGGCCCTAGATCGCGGCTGCACTGTGGCTGAAGGCGACAATCAACTCTGGTATAACCCGCAGAATCCACTATCATTGGGTATGCCCGCGCCTATTGTTGCGCTGATACACCCCAAGTAAATAATCTGGAGACCAGATATGGTGCGCACCGTTTTTTGTCGCAAACTCAAGCAAGAATTACCCGGACTGGACACTGCTCCGTTCCCCGGCCCCAAAGGTGAGGAAATCTACAATCATATTTCTAAACAGGCCTGGGCTGACTGGATGACTCACCAGACCACTCTCATCAATGAAATGCGTCTAAATATGATGGATTTGACCGCCCGAACCTACCTCTCTGAGCAGCGCGAAAAATTCTTTGCCGGTGAAGAGGTCGATCAGGCTGAAGGATACGTCCCGCCTGCCGAATAACCCTTGACGAACTGCTATTCAAACGCTTTAATACGCGCCTCTTTCGAGATGCGCAAAAGTAGTTTGCGAAGCCCGGTTAGCTCAGTTGGTAGAGCAGAGGATTGAAAATCCTCGTGTCCTTGGTTCGATTCCGAGACCGGGCACCATAATTTAAAAAGCCTCAGCGTAAGCTGGGGTTTTTTTTCGTTTGTAAGAAAGTCATCGAACGGTTCGATGGATTCGCGCTTTGCGCTCAGGGCTTCGCCCCGCCCTCGCTGGCGAGTGCGTCCAAAACGCTGCGCGTTTTGTCCGAGACCTATGGGGTCATATTTTGGTAAGAGCCTGAGTGGGAGCTGGAGGGTTTTTATGCCTGTGGGAGAGTCATCGAAGGTTCGATGGATTCTTGCTTTGCGCTCAGGGCTCCGCCCCGCCTTTGTGTGTTTGGTTATCTGGGTTATGCTGCTGTTATTAGATTAATTATAAGCGTTTTTCTGGAGGGTTTTATGGGGCTGGTTGGTCGAGGCTTGATGCTGCTGTTGGTGGCTTTGGTGATGGTGGGTTGTGACGGTGGATCGGTGGGTGCGGATTCTTCATCTGTGGCTGATTCTCAGGCGGGCTTGGATCGGCCAGCGGGTATTGACTGGTTTGAGGGCTCTGTTGAGGGGGCTTTTGCGGAGGCTGCTGCGCAGGATAAACCTCTTTTTCTGTACTGGGGTGCTGTTTGGTGCCCCCCTTGCCATGAGCTGAAAGGCACTATTTTTAAGCAACAGGCGTTTATAGACCAGTCAAAGTGGTTTATTCCTGTCTATCTGGATGGGGACACTGAGCAGGCTCAGCTGTACGGCGAAACGTTTTCTGTCTATGGCTATCCCACAGTTATTGTATTCTCACCCCAGGGTACCGAGATCACCCGAATTCCTGGCGGTATGGATATTCAGCGTTACATGGGGATTCTCGAGCTCGCTATTAATGCTATTACTCCAGTGGCTGACTTGGTGGCGGCGGTTAAAGCCGACCAGCCTATAAGTTCTGCCGACTGGGAGCTGCTGGCCTATTACTCATGGGGGCAAGATCGAGGCAAGGTTCTAGCTGAGAATAGTACCACTCAGGAGCGATACGATCTGTTTCAACTGCTGGCAGCCAATTGTCCTGAGGATTTAACTCTGGTTAAAAGTCGCTTGCAGCTATTGGCAATTGAACAATGGGTGGGGCTAGAATCAGAGGACCTAGCTCTGAGAGATAACTACCTTAATCAACTCAAAACTATTTTGGCCGACGCTAAACTTCGCAGTGCTAATAGAGACAGCCTAATGTATGGCGGCGCTGCTCTATCGGCGGCGCTCGCTCAGGGTCCAGAGCTGGCCAGCCTGCGCC
>JGI26260J51721_1000795_pt1 | contig 14006 bp, 15 predicted proteins | sample SaaInlV_120m_DNA_4_FD_51721 | JGI IMG/M metagenome (IMG submission 51721)
TCGCCAAGAATTGGTCCGCTTTGGATCGTATGTCTGCCGATCATGTTGAAACCGCTGCAGTGGTCAAAGCGAATGGCTATGGCCTAGAGTGCGGGCGGGTTGCCCGCGCGCTTTATCCGACAGGGGTGCGGCATTTCTTTGTGGCGGCCGCTGAAGAGGCCTCAGAAATTCGCCGGGAATTGGGCGATAATGTGACGATTTACGTATTCTCCGGACATATGCGCGGCGATACGGAGATGATCCATGATTTGCATCTCGTGCCCTTGCTGAACTCCTTTGACCAGCTGACGCGCCATTTGGAAGCCCTCCCCGGCCATGCCTTTGGGATCCAACTTGACACCGGCATGAACCGCTTGGGCATGGAAGCCTCGGAATGGGAGGCGGTACGGGATTTGGTGGTTGGATTAAACCCAAGTTTGGTCATGAGTCACCTGGCCTGTGCCGATGAACCCGATCATCCGATGAATCGGCAACAATTGGCGCAATTTTGCGCAATGACCGATGGCTTGGGCTTGAAACGCTCGCTGGCCGCGACGGGCGGGATACTACTGGGACCGGAGTATCATTTTGACATGACCCGCCCGGGTATCGGCCTTTATGGTGGCGCGCCCTATGCTCAAGCCGAAGCTGTGGTGCATTTGTCTTTGCCGGTGATTCAAATCCGCGATGTCGCGGAAGGGGAAACCGTGGGCTATGGCAACAGTTGGAGCGCCAGTGCCCCTGCCCGGATCGCAACTGTCGCCGCCGGCTATGCCGATGGGCTGCTGCGCGCCCTGTCCAATAACGCGTCGCTGTGGCACGAGGGCCAAGCCTGCCCCATCGTCGGACGGGTCTCAATGGATATGATTGGCGTGGATGTCACAGCCTTGCCACAACCGCCCGAGACTTTGGATATCCTGTGTCCCTATCAATCGGTGGATGAATTGGCAGATAAAGCCGGGACGATCGGTTATGAAATTCTCACATCGCTGGGCGCCCGCTATGCGCGGCGTTATGTGAATCAATGAGCGCGCAGATGATCTTGATTGTCCGTGCGCTGGGGCGCTTATGCATCGATGCGATTTCCGCTTTGGGCCGTTTGGTGCTCTTTGCGCTGGCCACCCTGTCCCATGTCTTTCGCCCGCCATTTTATCTGCGCGAATTTTTCACCGCGCTGTTGAATGTCGGCTACCTGTCCCTGCCCGTCGTCGGGTTGACCGCCCTGTTCACGGGGGCGGCTTTGGCTTTGCAAATTTACTCCGGCGGGTCGCGCTTCAACGCTCCTGAGGTTGTGCCGCAAATTGTTGCCATTGGCATGGTGCGCGAATTGGGACCGGTTTTGGTGGGGTTGATGATTGCTGCGCGTGTCACAAGTTCCATCGCCGCTGAAATGGCCACGATGAAAGTCACGGAACAAATTGATGCGCTTGTCACCCTGTCCACCGCCCCGATGAAATATTTGGTGATGCCGCGGGTCTTGGCTGGGCTCATGGCGGGGCCCGTCTTGGTCGCCGTGGCCGATAGCATCGGCATTTTTGGCGGTTTTATCGTCGCCACACAAACCCTAGGCTTTAACCCCGCCACCTATATTTTAAANACGATGAACTTCCTAACCTCTGCCGATATCCTCTCCTCAATGGCCAAGGGCATGGCCTTTGGATTTATCGCCACATTGATGGGATGCTATTATGGGCTGAACTCGGGCCGCGGCGCGCAGGGTGTGGGCGCGGCAACCAAAACTTCCGTGCAAGCGGCAGCAGTTTTGATTTTGGCGGCAAATTTCCTGCTCACAGCGGTATTCTTTACAGCATGATAACCTTTGAAAACATACATAAATCCTTTGGCTCCAATCATGTGCTACGTGGGGTGAATTTAACCGTCGAGCGCGGCGAAAGCATGGTGATCATCGGTGGTTCGGGCACCGGAAAATCTGTTTTGATCAAAACGGTTTTGGGCCTAGTCGAACCCGATAGCGGACGCATTTTGGTTGATGGCCAAGATGTCACCCAAGTCAAACGAGACGCCTTTCTGAGCCGCTTTGGCATGCTGTTTCAAGGCGGTGCGCTGTTCGATTCGATGCCGGTCTGGCAAAATATAGCCTTCCGGCTTCAGCGCGGCGCGCTCAAACGCCCCCTGGCAGAGGCCCGCGAAATTGCCATCGAAAAATTACGCCGCGTGGGTCTGGCGCCGGACGTGGCAGATCGCTTTCCAGCCGAGCTCTCTGGCGGCATGCAAAAACGTGTCAGCCTTGCGAGAGCCATTGCCGCCGAACCAGAAATTATCTTCTTTGATGAACCCACCACCGGGCTCGACCCCATTATGTCCGGTGTCATCAACGAATTGATCCGCGAAATCGTCGTGGAGATGGGGGTGACGGCCATGACCATAACGCATGACATGACCTCTGTGCACACCATCGCCGATAAAGTGGCCATGCTGCATCGCGGGACCATTCAATGGTGCGGTCGTCAGACAGATATGGCGCAAAGCGGCGATCCCTATGTGGAGCAATTTGTGAATGGTCGCGCCGAAGGTCCAATTGAGACCCTGCGTTAATCCGTAACTTTCAACATTTTCAGGCTTACTTTATCGGCAGCACCCTATATCTCAAGGCCAGATGAAAAGGACACCACATGGCCAAAGCGACATTCACCTGCAGCAAATGCGGCGCGTCTCATAGCAAATGGGCCGGTCAATGCGACAGCTGCATGGAGTGGAACACTCTGGTGGACCAAGGTCCGCTCTCGGCGGGTCCAGGCAAAACACTTGGCGGCAAACGGGGCCGGACCATCACGCTGACCGATCTGGCCACGGTGGAAGAACCGCCCGCGCGCACCATGGCTGGCGTGGCAGAATTGGACCGGGTATTGGGGGGCGGATTGGTCAAGGCCAGCGCCCTCTTGGTCGGTGGGGATCCTGGGATCGGCAAATCCACTCTTTTGCTGCAGGCCGCCGCACGTTTCGCCCGCAATGGTTTGAAGGTCATTTACATCTCCGGCGAGGAAGCCACCGCGCAGGTGCGCATGCGCGCCCAACGCCTTGGTCTTAGCGAAAGCCCTGTGATCCTCGCCTCTGAGACCAATCTGCGCGATATTCTGACCACCTTGGATGCTGAAAAGCCCGATTTGGTCATCATCGATTCCATTCAAACCATGTGGGCCGATCACATCGAAGCGGCCCCCGGCTCGGTTAGCCAAGTAAGATCCTCCGCCCATGAGCTGACCAGCTATGCCAAACGCAAGGGCGTGGCGGTGATTATGGTCGGGCATGTCACCAAAGATGGGCAAATCGCCGGGCCCCGGGTGGTGGAGCATATGGTCGATACGGTTTTATACTTCGAAGGCGAGCGCAATCATCAGTTTCGCCTGTTGCGCGCCGTGAAAAACCGCTTCGGGCCGGCCGATGAAATTGGTGTTTTTGAGATGACCGGCAAGGGTTTGGTCGAAGTCAAAAACCCCTCTGCTCTCTTTTTGTCCGAACGCGGCAAGACAACAGCAGGCTCCGCGGTCTTTGCCGGGATAGAGGGCACGCGCCCAGTCCTCTGCGAATTTCAAGCCCTTGTCGCCCCCTCGCCGCACGGGCAGGCGCGACGCTCCGTTGTTGGCTGGGATGGGCAAAGGCTGGCGATGATTCTTGCCGTATTGGAAGCCCGCTGCGGCATCCCCTTCACCGGTCTAGATGTCTACTTAAATGTGGCCGGAGGTATGCGTGTCACAGAACCGGCGGCTGACCTGGCCGTGGCCGCAGCCTTAATTTCCGCCCGTGAAGACGCAGCTTTGCCAAGAGATGCCGTTATTTTTGGAGAAATTTCGCTCTCAGGCGCGTTAAGACCCGTCTCACAGGCAGAAAATAGGTTGAAAGAAGCGCAGAAACTTGGTTTCTGTCAGGCGCTGGCGCCGGCCGCCAAAAAACTTGAAGATATTGCGGGAATTACATTGCGGCCAATTGATGATTTGGCTCAATTTGTTGAAGACCTGTTCGGAAGCCGCTAAACAGCGCAGAGTGGAGAAGCACAGTGGACGGTTTTACAATAGTCGACGGCGGTGTTGCGATAGCGATCGTGATGTCAGCCTTGCTGGCCTATTCTCGCGGCCTCGTGCGTGAGATTATGGCCATTGCCGGCTGGATCGCGGCGGCATTCATCGCATTTGTTTTTGCCGACACGGCGCAACCATTGGTGCGACAAATTCCTTATCTGGGCGATATGTTGGGTGACAGCTGCGAATTGTTGATTGTTGCCAGCTTTGCCATCGTCTTTGCGCTGTCCTTGCTCTTGGTCTCCCTCTTCACACCGCTGTTTTCGGCCATTGTGCAACGCTCCATCTTTGGGGGCTTTGACCAAATGCTGGGCTTTTTCTTCGGGGTGGTCCGCGGTGTTGTCTTGGTGGCCGTCGGGTTTTTCATCTACTTCACCGTGATGCCGAACCAAGATATTGTGGCGCTAGAGACATCACGCTCAGCCGCAGTCTTTGAGCGCTATGTGGACGATGTACAGGATCAAAACCCGGAAGCCGCATTGGGTTGGTTAAGAACTCAATACGATCAACTGGTTGGCGAGTGCAGCGCATAAATTCTCTTTAAACGTCGGTAATTTTAACCGATCGCTCCAGAACGCAGGCCGTGTTTTTTTTCATTTTTATGAGAAAAACAGCGTGTTTTTCGCATTGTCAAAGTGACATGCCTGCTGTGATGGCGTAAGGCATGGGGTGTAACGTCATATACCGGAGCCTATCGCGTGACCCAACCGTTGGACCAGATGCACACAAATCCCTTTGACGACGATAAACTGCGCGAAGAATGCGGCGTGTTTGGGGTGATTGGGACAGCGGATGCGGCGAATTTCACCGCCCTTGGCTTACATGCTTTGCAACATCGCGGCCAAGAGGCTGGCGGCATTGTCACCCATGATGAAACCCTCGGCTTCAATTCTGTGCGCCGCTTTGGCTATGTGCGCGACAATTTCACCAGTGCAAAAATCATGGAGCAGCTGCCGGGCGATCTGTCGATCGGACATGTGCGCTATTCGACCGCCGGATCCAAGGGCAACACGGCGATGCGCGATGTGCAGCCCTTTTTCGGTGAGTTTTCCATGGGCGGCGCGGCGATTGCGCATAATGGCAATATTACCAATGCCAATTCTCTGCGCAAAGAATTGATTGGACGCGGGTCGATTTTCCAATCCTCCTCGGACAGCGAATGCATTATTCACCTCATGGCCCGCAGCCTCCAGCAGAACATCCCGCAACGGATGGAAGATGCGTTGCGCCGCGTTGAAGGGGCGTTTTCCATCGTTGCCATGACACAAACCCAGCTGATTGGCGTGCGCGATCCATTGGGCGTACGGCCTTTGGTCTTGGGGCAATTGGGCGATGGTTGGGTACTCAGCTCCGAAACCTGCGCTTTAGATATCACTGGCGCCGAGTTTGTGCGCGAAATTCACCCCGGCGAGATGGTGGTTATCACCGCCAATGGCGTCGAAAGCAGTTATCCTTTTCGCCCGGCGCGGCCGCGGTTTTGTGTCTTCGAGCACATCTATTTCAGCCGCCCCGACAGCATCCTCGGCGGCCGAAGCGTTTATGAAACCCGCGAGGCCATCGGCCGCGAATTGGCCAAAGAAGCGCCGGTAGAAGCCGACCTCGTTTGCCCTGTGCCCGACAGCGGCACACCTGCGGCGATTGGATTTTCGCTTGAATCGGGCATTCCCTATGCCATGGGCATCATTCGCAATCAGTATATGGGCCGACCTTCATTGAGCCCAGCGAGCAAATTCGCAACATGGGCGTGCGTTTGAAGCTGAATGTGAACCGGGCTTTGATCCGCGGCAAGCGGGTGATTTTGGTGGATGACAGCGTTGTGCGCGGAACCACATCGCGCAAGATTAAAGAGATGATCCTAGACGCTGGCGCCGCTGAAGTGCATTTCCGCATCGCCAGTCCGCCAACGGCTTGGCCCTGCTTTTATGGAGTAGATACGCCAGATCGCGAAAAACTATTGGCCGCGACCATGTCCGAAGAGGAGATGCGCCAACATTTGGCCGTCGACAGTTTGAAATTTATCTCGCTCAATGGGCTTTACCGCGCGGTTGGCGGCACCGACCGCGACAGTGCACAGCCGCAATATTGCGACGCATGTTTCAGCGGCGATTACCCCGTGATCCCATCCGATCAAATCTCGAGCGGGTTTCAAATGAAGGCTGCTGAGTAGCGCCGGGCCCTTGACCTGCTGCGCATTTGCCCCCATGACGCGCCCCATGACATATCCCATTCTCATCACTGGCGCCTCGCGTGGGCTTGGCGCAGCTTTGGCGCTTCAGCTTGCGCAGAAATTTCACATTGTCGCTGTGGCAAAGACCACGGGTGGACTTGAAGACTTGGATGACCGCATCCAAGCCTGCGGTGGCCAAGCAACCCTCGCGCCCATTGATGTCACAGACGTGAATGCCGTGCGCCACCTGTGCCGATCGATCCATGATCGCTGGGGCGGGCTGCACCTATGGGCCCATTGCGCAATACATGCCGCCCCCCTGGCGCCAGCCAATTGCATCGATGCCCGCGATTGGGACAAGTCAATCAAGCTCAACGTCACCACCACCGGCATGTTGATCCCCAATATCGCGCCCTTATTGCATCAGAGCGGAACGGCTGTTTTCTTTGACGATCCCTGCGGCGGGGAAAAATTCTTTGGCAGCTATGGCGCCACAAAATCGGCGCAGATTGCCTTGGCCAAAAGCTGGCAGGCCGAGACCGCTAAAACCGGCCCCAAAGTCGAAATCCTCACCCCCGCCCCCATGCCCACGGCCACGCGCGCGCGCTTCTATCCCGGTGAAGATCGCAGTGCCTTGAGCAGTTGCGACAGCGAAGCGGCCCGGATAATTACAGCCCTAGACCTGTTTGCCGCCGCGTAACTGCGGATATTTTTACCTTGGTGGAGAAAATGCCTGGGCTGCGGGTCGATCAGGCTTGCCCGCCGCGGCACAACCTTTTAACCAAGGTCTATGCGTATACTTATCACAAATGACGACGGAATTATGGCGCCCGGCCTGCAGGTGCTGCATGATCTCGCAATCCAGCTGGCCGGCCCCGAGGGTGAGGTTTGGACAGTGGCGCCACAATCTGAGCAATCGGGTGTTGGCCATTGTATTTCTTACACGAAACCCGTGCTTGTGCATCAATATGCGGCGCGAAAGTTTGCAGTAGAAGGCTCTCCGGCCGATTGCATCCTGGCTGGGCTCAACGATCTATTGCCCCAGCGCCCGGATTTGGTTTTATCCGGCGTTAACAAAGGCAATAACTCTGCGGAAAACACCGTCTATTCCGGCACCATTGGTGCGGCGATGGAAGCGGCGCTTGCCGGGGTTCCCTCTATTGCCCTTTCGCAGTTTTACGGACCGCAAAACACGGATTTGGACAATAGTTTTGAGGCCAGTGCCGGTCACGGTGTTGCGGCCATTCAAGCCTGCCTGGATGCGGGCTTTGCGCGCGCTGAAGATTATGCATTGTTTTACAACATTAATTTTCCACCTGTTCCATCCGCCGCAGTCTTGGGGATGAAGGCTGTTAAACAAGGGTATCGTGGTGACGGGGCCTTTGGTGCACATGCCACCAATGCGCCAAATGGCCGAAAATTCTTATTCATGCACGGCCGACCCCAGCAAGCGCCAACACAGGATGGCACAGACGCCGCGGCGAATTTGGACGGCTATATCTCTCTCACACCCATGCGCGCAGATTTGACCGCGCATGACCAACTGGCAAACCTGGCCGGAATTTTGGGCTAAAAGATGGACCCAGCCGCCGAACGTAAAATGCAATTTTTGTTCTCCCTGCGCTCGCATGGTGTGACCAACAAGCGTGTGCTCACGGCTATGGAGAAAGTCGATCGTGGCAAATATATTCGCGGAACCTTTGAGGATCGCGCCTATGAAGACACGCCGCTGCCCATTGCCTGTGGTCAGACCATCTCCCAGCCGTCCATTGTCGCTTTGATGACCGAAGCGCTGGACGTGCAACCGCGCAGTAAGGTTTTGGAAATTGGCACGGGGTCAGGTTATCAGGCGGCCATATTGAGCCAATTGGCCCGGCGGGTTTATACCGTGGATCGACACAGCCGTCTTGTCAAAGCCGCGCGTCGGGTGTTTGAGGCCGAAGACATCTCCAATATCATCGCCTTTACCGCCGATGGCAGCCGCGGGCTGCCAGAGCAAGCGCCCTTTGATCGCATCCTTTTGACCGCAGCAAGCGAAGATCCGCCCGGCCCCCTGTTGGCACAATTGCGTATAGGCGGTATCATGGTCTTGCCCGTTGGACAGTCAGATGCCGTGCAGACCTTGGTAAAGGTGACGAAAACTGAAGAGGGTTTGGACTATCAAGAGTTAAGAGCCGTGCGCTTTGTGCCGCTTCTCGAAGGTCTGGGCAAAGAAAATACCTAAGAGATCTCACAATAAGAGGTCCAGGTGAGGAGAGTATAATGGCACTTAAATTTGGTTCTAAATATATATTATCGCTGTGTGCGGTCACGGCACTTGCAGGCTGCACAAATAGTTTCGGCTTGGATGTGCGCGATCAATTCGGCGGCATTCTCGACACAACAAATGCGGCCGAAAATGCGGTGGCGGAGCGCCCTGAGCCTGATGCACGCGGGGTCATCACATTCCCAAGCTATCAAGTTGTCCTGGCCAGAACAGGTGACCGAATTGGCGATGTCGCCGCACGCATTGGCGTCGATGCTGATCGGTTGGGCCGATTTAATGGCATCCCGCAGGAGGCGATCTTGCGCTATGGCGAAGTGATTGCCCTGCCCTCAAATATGACAGCTGTGGCAGCAGATGGCGCCCCGCTCACCCCAACCGTGGTGGACATTAGTGAATTGTCAGATGATCCGAGCGCCGGACCAAAGCCCGCAGAGCCCAAGCGCCACCGGGTCGTTGATGGTGAAACGGTCTATACAATTTCTCGGCTCTATTCGGTCTCTGCCGAGGATCTCGCTAAATGGAACAGTCTTAGCCTAACCACGGAGCTGCGCCCTGGGCAGTATATGTTGATCCCTATCACTCAAAACCGACCCACTCCAGTTAGCGCGCCGGGCGAAGGCTCGATCACCCCCACACCGCCCAGCAGCACCCGCCCGCAACCGCGCGGCGAACTGCCCTCGGCTGAGGCGATGACAACGCCAGCGACCGCCGCCGTGCCTGTGGCCAATACCGGCCCCGTAACCCAAGCCTCGCAAAGCGACGCCCGNTTCATGCGGCCGGTCAGCGGNACGATTATTCGCAGCTATAAAAAAGGGTCAAATGAGGGCGTTGATATTGGGGCCCCAGAGGGCGCGGCGGTATCTGCCGCCGATGTCGGCACCGTCGCGGCCATCACCGAAGACACAAAGGGCGTTGCAATTGTTGTCATCAAACACGCCGACGGATTGCTGACAGTCTACACAAATGTCGACAACCTATTGGTGAAGAAAGGAGATGCGGTCACGCGCGGCCAAGAGATCGCCAAGGTCCGCGCGGGAACGCCTTCATTTTTGCACTTTGAAGTGCGCAAAGGCCTCGAATCCGTCGATCCCGATGACTATATTTAGAACGCAAGACGTGGCGACCTAGACCACCACCCCATGGCGGCCGGCCAAATCTACGAAGAATTGCCAGGCCACGCGGCCCGAACGAGAGCCGCGTGTCGCCTGCCATTCGATCGCCTCTGCACGCAGCACCTCAGGGTCTACCGCGACCCCATGAGCCGCGCAGTAGCCCTCAATCATACTCAGGTACTGATCTTGATCACAAGGGTGAAAGCCCAGCCACAGCCCGAAACGGTCCGACAGGCTGACCTTTTCTTCGACGGCCTCGCCCGGATTGATGGCGCTTGATCGCTCGTTTTCGATCATATCGCGGGGCATGAGATGCCGGCGGTTTGAGGTGGCATAGAAGATCACATTGTCCGGACGCCCCGCGATGCCCCCATCCAAAACAGCTTTGAGAGACTTATAATGCTGGTCATCATGGGAAAAGGATAGATCATCACAGAACAGTAAAAAGCGATAGGGCGCGCCGCGCAGCAAGGCCAGAAGGCGCGTGACCGAGGGCAAATCTTCGCGTTGCAGCTCGACCACTTTCAACGGCAGGCCTTGCGCATTGATCTGCGCATGCACCGCTTTGACCAGAGAGGATTTTCCCATCCCTCGCGCGCCCCACAACAGCGCATTATTCGCCGACATGCCGCGCGCAAAGCGCAGGGTGTTTTCAAGCAAAACGTCCCGCGACCGGTCGATGCCGACGAGCAGATCAAGATCAACCCGAGACACTTTGGCAATCGGTTCCAACTGATCGGGGCTTGTGTGCCACAAAAACGCCTCAGCCTCGGCAAAGTCGGGAGCCTCAAGCGGGGCGGGCGACATACGCTCTAGCGCATTGGCAATTCGGATCAAAGCCGCATCACTCATGCTTGCCCCCCGGTGCCATCTTCATCCTCATCCGCAAACAGATCTTCGTCAGAGACGCCCTGCTCTTTCAAGAACGCGTTGCGTTTACGCTCCACATAGACAACCAACCAAATCGATATTTCGTAAAGCCCATAAACCACCACGAAAAGAATAATTTGAGTCACCACATCCGGTGGCGTGACGATCCCAGCGAGGATCAAAATACCAACAATAGCATATTTGCGCACAGCCCGCAGGCCCAACGCAGAGACCAAGCCCGCTTTGCCCATCAAGGTCAGCAAAACTGGCAATTGGAAACATATGCCGAAGGCCATGATGAATTTCAAAACAATGTCCAAAGTCTCGCGGACTGACCCGAGAAACCGCGTCTTCAAGGCAGTATCAGCCACTTGCACCTCAGTTCCCGTCAATAAGGCGGTCACCGTCGGCATGATATCGGCATATCCAATAAAGAAGTTGAGAGCCAGCGGACTGACGACATAATGGGCAAAAGCAGCCCCCATCAGGAAAAGAACAGGCGAGGCGATGATAAAGGGCAAAAAGGCATTTTTTTCGGCCTTATATAGGCCTGGCGCGACAAAGCGCCAAAGTTGATAGCCGATCACAGGCGAGGAGACCCCGAGGCCAAAAATCACCGATATGCGGATCAAAACAAAGAATTTTTCTTGTGGCGCCGTGAAAATCAACTGTGCGAGTTCACCGCGGCGGCGTAAAATTTCGGCAATGGGTTCAGCCAGGAAATTCAAGATATATTCCGCCACGAAGAAACAGGCGAACAGACCAACGATAAAGGCAAGCGCAGCCCGGATTAGGCATGTGCGCAGCTCTGTCAAATGTTCGATCAGAGGGGCAGAAGAATCGTCTAGGCTTTCGTCTTCGCGGCTCATGTATCTTTACCAGGTTTTGGAGCAGCCTTTTTAGCCGCAGGTTTCTTGGGCGTCGCCGACTTTTTTGCAGGCGCTGGTTTCTTGGCTGCCGCAGGTTTCTTAGCCGGCGCGGGTTTTTTTGCTGCCGCAGGTTTCTGGGTCTCCTGGGCCGCCGCGGCCTTGTCACTTTTCCGCGTCAAGGCGCTGCTGCGCTCGTTCAGCCATGGCATCATGCATTTTCTTGGCTTTTTCAGCCCGCTCTTCTGACAGTTTTCCAATTTCAGATCCCGGTACGAAATCTTTCCACTTGGTGGTCGGATCCGAGACGCTGCGCACCCCATCTTTGAGAGAGTTGACCGAGTCCATCGCATCTTTCACGCCCGCATCATCAGCAGCGTCGTTCATCGCCCGGCTGAAATCACGGGCCATGGCCTTGGCTTTACCGACAAATTGACCAATTTTGCGAAACACGCCGGGCAATTCTTTAGGACCGATGACAATCAGCCCCACGACAGCCGCGACCAGTATCTCAGCCCATCCCAATCCAAACATCGAGACCCTTCCTTATGTCAAAGAGGTAATAGTGATTAGGATTTGTCTTTTTCCGTATCAGGCGTCACATCTTTTGCGCCTTCGGATGCGGCTTCCTCAATCTCTTGCTGGCCATCATTGACGCCTTTTTTGAAGGCGGTGATGCCTTTGCCCATTTCGCCCATCATGGCAGAGATTTTTCCGCGGCCGAATAAACCAAGACGACAAGGGCTATGATCAAATAGCCCATCGGAGGGATGTTTGTGAGAAATGCAGGGGTCATATCGTGTATCCTTAGATGAAGTGTTGGCTGTTTCTAAGCCAGTTGTGCCGGAGCAGAAAGCAGGTTCGCAACATTTTGCCGTTGTGTGGACACTCAACTGCCATTATTCTGTCAGTATGGCACGCAAAGACCGTCTTTTTTCCCTGATTCAAATCCTACGCGATGGAAATCTCTACCGGGCTTGCGATTTGGCAGAGCTTGTTGGCGTGTCGCTCCGTACGCTTTATCGCGACATGGACACTTTGGCAGCTTCTGGCGTGCCCATTCGCGGTGAGCGCGGCCTCGGATATCAAATCACCGCCGCCTATACGCTGCCGGCGCTCAATTTGACGAAAACTGAGCTGGAGGCGCTGCATTTGGGATTGGCAGCCGTGGGGGAAAGTGAAGATGCCGAGCTTTCGGCCGCCGCCAAAGCCCTGTCGCGGCGCATTGACGGGGTGTTGCCCGAAGATAGCGCTGCGGCCTCGGGTTGGTCCTTTGCCACCTACCCTTTCGCCGATGCCGCCCGCGGCTTTCAGCATATGCCAAAACTCAGACAGGCCATTCGTTCGAAACAGTTGATGCAGATTACGATTGGCTCGCAAGTACGGCGATTGCGACCTTTGGCGCTGGATTATTGGGGGCGGCTGTGGACCCTAGCCGCTTGGTGTGAAAGCACGCAGGGGTTTGTCACCCTCCGGGTGGATGAAATCACGCGGCTTGACGCCATGCCAGCAGTATTTGTTGAGGAGCCCGGCAAATCCTTGGTCGATTATTTGGCGTGGAGCAAACATCCCGACCGCACACGCCATCGGTCATAACCGCGCTTAGGCGTCATTCAGAGCGGGGAAAGACGTAGCAATTCTTGCGTGGCGCCAGCAGCCAAAACAGCGTGTCGGGCTTTGGCAAAAACACTGAGGGCACCGAAGCGGTCAGCACCGCGCCCTGCTCAAGCTTAAAATCCACCAATGAATTCTGCCCCAAAAATCGCGACCGCAGCACCTTGGCGCGCGCCGCGTGGCCCATGGCATCGGTCGGGCTGGGGCCTTGGCCGGCACGGTCAAAATCAATGCGAATGTGTTGCGGGCGGATGACGATGTCCAATATCGTGCCATCTGCATGACCGGGCGCGAAGAATTCGCCGAAGGGCGTTTTGGCCAGGGCGCCTTTAACTTTTCCCACCATGACATTGATATCACTAAAAAATGACGCAGCGTTCTTTATCAATCGGCGAATTATAGATTGTGTAAGGCGCGCCTTTTTGCACAATTTTGCCGTCTCGCATCAGGGCAATCTCATCGGCCATTTTCATCGCCTCGCCAGGATCATGCGTCACCATTAAAACTGCCGTGCCCGCTTCGCGCAGAACCTCGAGCGTCTCATCACGGATTCCATCGCGCAAGCGATCATCTAGGCCAGAAAATGGCTCATCAAGAAGCATGATTCTGGGTCCCGGCGCCACCGCGCGGGCCAATGCCACCCGCTGCTGCTCCCCGCCGGATAATTCATGGGGCATCTGAGCACCATAGCCGGCCAGATCGACCCGCTCCAAAAGCTCTTCGGCCCGCACGCGACGCATCGACTTTGCGCCTTTCAGGCCAAAAGCAACGTTTTCCCAAACAGATAGATGTGGGAAAAGTGCAAAATCTTGGAACATCATGCCGATGTTGCGCAGCTCAGGCGGTTGCGAGCGCGTGCCATCACAGACCAATGCGCCGTCAATCAACACCTCGCCGCTATCTTGCCGCTCAACCCCTGCCACAATGCGCAACGTGGTCGATTTCCCGCATCCCGAGGGGCCCAGCAGGCACGTCACCTGCCCCGGTTCAAGCCGCAGGCTGACATCATCCACCGCGAATTGACCGGCAAAGCGGCGCGACAAGTTTCGGATTTCAAGTCTCGGATTCGACAACAGAAGCGCCTAACTGACAAAA
>JGI26260J51721_1000797_pt1 | contig 13998 bp, 9 predicted proteins | sample SaaInlV_120m_DNA_4_FD_51721 | JGI IMG/M metagenome (IMG submission 51721)
TCCGATTAATCCAAAGCCAAAATAGATAAACAGAATAGCGACTTGATTGTCATCCCAGCCTCCAAGCACAAAAATATCAGTGCCAAGGGCGTCACCGCTTGAGTAAAGCACCGTTGCCTGCGCCATCAGTTTTATTGGGTAGACAAACACGAGAACAAGCATCACGAGCGCAAGGCTGAGATACAGGGTGGCGGAGTCTTGGAGGCCAAAATGGCGACTCCAGTTTGCATGTGTGACCCAGATCGAACCGATAATGATTGCGCTAATTAGAAAGGCGGGAATGTCGCGCGATAGCTCCAATAACTCTTCGGGGTTGGTAGGTATTTGGTCGATGCTGATTACTAGCATCGTGAAAGCGAAGGCGAACGCCGCATCGACGAAGGTTTCTATGCGGCTCATGTTTTCGCCTCGTAGAATCTTCCCGTGATCGACGCGGCAAGCTGAGATGTATTCGTCTGACAGGCGGTTCATTTCTATTCTCCTCGTGCGGCTCTGGCGTGTTTTAGCCGAACGGCTCGCCTCCGTCGATATCGCCAATCGCAAGAATTGGCGAGGCATCAATATCCTCGGCATCCATCATACTGGCTACTCGACCTACAGCGCTAACCAGCAAATGTTGCTCCCAGGACTCGAGTTTTCGGTACTCGCGCAAAAAGCCAGATTGAAGTAACTCAGGCGCCTCCTCGTATTTAGTTTCGCCAAGTTCTGTAAGCACGACATTTATTGTTCGCTTATCGGTGCCGAGGCGTTTGCGTTGGACGAGTCCGTTTTTTTCAAGGCGATCGATAAGGTTGGTGACCGTGGCCTGAGAGAGCAGAATCGATTTTGCAATCGCGCTTGGGGTCGGCTTGTCTATTTTGACGATTGCATCCATCACCAGCAGCTGCGAGATCGTCAGCCGCGTGTCTTTTTGTAGGCGTTTCGAATAGAGGTCGATCGCACGGGTTATCCGTCTGAGTGCAATCAGTAATTCGTCGTAGTCTTTCATCTTAAGTGAAGTTCCGTTTATTTAAGAGTTCCGCGTAGGGGTTTCGTTGAGGGGTGTCGTTTTAAGAGCCCCTTACTGACGGCCTGCTTCTCGGAGGTGGTAATTCAGATGTTTCCTTTATTTTAGTGCAAAGGGGCGCGGATAAGCTGCTATTACTTATAGTCTCTTTTTGCTGTCTATTAAACAAATTGTTTAGATNTCGAATTAAATTGTATGACAATTCTTCGTAGAGTTTGGCGCAAAGCAGTCAGAATTAGCTGTTTATACTATTGTTTTTATTGACTTAAAAAATATTCTCTTCTTTTGCCTCCCCTCTTTTCTAGTGGTGATATCATTCTGGGGGTACTAATTTACTTCTACTTCTATATACTGTTGCGAAAATTAATGACATTACAGTGCCGCTTGGTGAGTTCACCGAGACTTGCGGCGCCTCAATTTTGCANGCCNAGGGGCTACGTTCCCTAGGCGTGTATTCCAGCAAAGAATGTAAAGGAGATGTATGTTTGGTAGNCAGTTCCGCAAAAAGCAATTAGGTCTCGCAGTCGCGCTCGCGTCGACGGCCTTCACAGCCCACGCACAAATTGAAGAAGTGCTGGTGACCGCNACCAAGCGCACCGAGAGTATGCANGACATACCGGTTGCGGTTTCAGCGCTAGGCGAAGAAGCCCTCGACCAACTCGGCATTTCNAATTTCGAAGATTACCTTCTCCAGCTCCCTAACGTGACAGCCGGCGGCAGTGGCCCTGGCCAAAACACGATTTATATCCGCGGTGTCGCGTCTACCACTCCTGGCCTGACTGTTGCCGGCGTTGCGGGTCTCGCACCTAATGTCGCTCTCTACCTCGACGAACAGCCGCTCGCGCAGCCGGGTCGAAACCTCGATGTCTATGCCGCTGACTTAGCGCGTGTCGAAGTATTATCGGGTCCACAGGGCACGCTCTTCGGGGCAAGTTCGCAAGCAGGTACGGTACGCTTGATTACCAATAAGCCCGATCCGAGCGGCAATTACGCGAGCATCGACCTCGGCACTGCCTTCACCCGTAAAGGTGAGATGAGCAATAATGTCGAGGCGATGGTTAATATTCCGATCAACGACAAGCTCACCGTCCGCGGTGTGGTTTACGTCGACAATCAAGGCGGCTACATCGATAACGTAGTGGGCCAACGCAACCTTACCGAAAGTGCGCGCTTTAGACCCGAAGGCACAGTGCGCAGCAACGGCTTACCAGTCAGCGCGGGCAGGGCAGGTTTTCAGTCCACAGCCGATCTTAGCGGCGTGAACTTTATCGATGCCGACAATTCGACGCGCGTTGAAGAAGATTTTAACGATACAACGTATTCCGGTGTTCGNCTGTCGGCGCTGTGGGATATTAACGACGACTGGTCTCTGACCGTTGCNCANACCGAGCAAGAACTCGAAACCGACGGTGTTTTCTTTGCTGACCCCAATCTTGGAGATCTCGAGATTCAGCGTTACGAAGATGACTCGTTAGAAGATGCTTTTAGTAATACTAATTGGACTCTCGCCGGACGCATAGGTGAATTGGAAGCAATCTACACAGGCGCCTTCACTGATCGCGAGACAGATCAATTTATTGACTATGCTGACTATATTTTCGTCGGTCAGTATCTGCCTTACTACATTTGTGACGGCAGCGTGACTTATCCTGGCGCAAGCGCGCCTAGCGGCACGTGTCAGGCGCCAAACATGTTCGTAAAGAGCACGTCGCAAACCGAAGTCAGCAGCCACGAAATTCGCTTATCGACGGATGCCGATCGTATGGTTAGCGCCACTGTCGGTGGTTTCTACAGCACGCTCGACCTCGCTGAGAAGAACGACTTTACCTACCTAGGCTCGCGTCAGGCCATCGCGTTTAATGGCGAGACAGGCTTNGGTCCAAATTTTTCTGCTGANAACTCAACGAGCGACCAAGGCCAGTGGCCCAATGGCGTCATATTCCGCAATGACGTGTTGCGTACTGACGAGCAAAAAGGGGTGTTCGGAGAAGCGAAAATTCGCCTCAACGACGAGTTTGCTGTGACTGTTGGTGCGCGTTGGTACGACGTAGAGGTTGACCTCGTAGGTAGCGCAGCAGGTTCATTCGGCAACTTCGGCGCAACAACAGATAATAATGCGGGTAATAATCTCGATACTCTGTTTGCAGACCCGCGACCAGATACTGCCTCGACAGACGGCGTTATTACCAAGGCAAGTGTGACATGGACGCCCAATGACAATCAGCTACTTTACGCAACATTCTCCGAGGGCTATCGCCCAGGATTATTGAACCGCCCAGGCGGCGCGACTAATCCTGCTGGCACGTTTACAGTGCCATACGCGATCGATACCGACGACATGACTAACTATGAGTTTGGTTGGAAGACTGACTTGTTAGACTATACGCTTCGCTTCAATGGTAGCGTGTTCTTCGCCGAGATCGAACGCCTGCAGACCACCATTTTCGATCCGTCGATTACTAATTTGTTCTTCTCTGACAACGCAGCCGATGCCGAAATTAAAGGGGTTGAAGGTGACTTCATCTGGGCGCCACCTTCAATGTCCGGCCTCACTGTCACCGGTGCATTCTCTGTTTTAGATACGGAAATTACCCGAGTAATAACGCCAACTAACGACGTGACCCTAGGCGACTCACTTGCCTACGCGCCTGAGCGTCAGGCGAATCTTCGCGCGCGTTACGAATGGAGTGTCGGGTCAGGAATGATTGCACACGTCATGCCGCAGATTGCCTATTCGGCGGCTTCTTATAGCGACATCGTGTCGATTAACCGTGACAAGTTAAACAGTTGGACACTGCTAGGCTTTAGCGCCGGTGTGACATCGGATACGTGGTCGGCCGAATTCTTTGCCGAAAACCTGAGCGATGAGCGGGCCGAAATCGCCCGTTCATTCAATTTCGATAGAGATCGTGTGAACTACGTGAGACCAAGGACGATGGGAGTCAGAGTCTCTTATGACTTCTAGTGCACAGACGGTTTTTGCATAGAAGTTAGACGAACGCCCCGCTTCAGGGGCGTTCTCGTTCTCGCCTATTACAGGCGCGGCATCGATTTGACTCTGATAACACTGTATGGTCTTAAGAGTAGGCCGCACAGGAGTCATACGCAAAGCAGCAGAGGCAAAGGAGCCTAAGACCTAGAGTATGAGCGCAATCCAACAGACGGCAGAAATCGACCGCAAAATAGATCTCGGCGTCAGCGATGCCGGTGACGCTGAGCTCGTAGCGACTATCGACAAGGCCACTCAAGCTATCTCCCAAAAAGAGTTTGCCGCGGCACTTTCTCTCTTATTACCTCTAATGTCCGAGCATTCGCGAAACGAAGAAATTCTCTATCTTGTTGCGGTAGCTCAGCGCTATTTAGGCGACACCGGAAGCGCGCTTGCAACGCTTACCTCGCTGGTTGCCTGTGCGCCGAATCATGGTCGAGCGTATCAAGAAGAGGGGCACAATCATCGAGTGTTGGGCGACGCAGAAGCTGCGCTTAGAGCCTACAGCTGGGCTTGTCATTACAATCCTGCCTTGGAGGCCAGCTACAAAGGACAGCTGCAAATGCTGAGGCAGCTTGATCGACCCCAGCTGCATGAGCAGGTAAGCGCGCAACTAAAACAGTTATTGAGTCAGCCCAAACCCTTGGTGGCGGTCGTCGATCTCATTTCGCAAGGAAAGCTACTCAAGGCCGAAGATTTGTGTCGGCAATTTATGCTGCGCGATCCTGCTAACGTCGAAGGTATGCGCCTGCTCGCCGACATCGGTTGTCGCCTTGGAGTGTTAGACGATGCCGAGACACTATTGTCGAGCGCGCATGACCTTGCGCCAGACAATATTCCGGTACATATCGACTACATTCAAACATTGCGCAAGCGCCAACGATTCGTTGACGCGCGCGCAGAAGCTCAGAAACTTCTGGCAAGCAGCCCAAACAATCCGCAATTCATTTCTCTCGCCGCTGTCGAAGCGATGCAGAGCGGTGAATTCGACGAAGCATTAGGGTTGTTCTCGCGAGTGCTTGAGTACCTTCCCGGCGATAGTCTTACGCTGACATCGATCGGTCATGCACAGAAAACGCAGGGCGACTATGATGCAGCGGTTGCCTCGTATCACCTCGCGCTCGCCAATAATTCGGGTCATGGGGAGGCGTATTACTCGCTCGCTAATCTTAAGGTCTATCAATTCAGCGACGACGAAGTTGCGTCGATGCAGGCGCATGTTTTGCAGCCGCGGCTTGCGCACAACGATCGCGTCTATATGAATTTCGCCTTAGGTAAAGCGTTCGAAGATCGTGAGCGCTTCGCCGAATCGTTCGAATATTACGAGCAGGGCAATGCATTAAAAAAAGCACAGAGTCGCTATCGTGCAAGTTCGATGACAGAGGATATTGCAGCGCAAAAAATCGCCTGCACCCGTGACCTGTTCGAGTCTAAGAATGACGCCGGCTGCCAAGCGCCGGATCCTCTATTCATTCTTGGCCTTCCCCGTGCGGGTTCGACACTAGTCGAGCAAATACTCGCGTCACACAGCCTGGTTGATGGCACGCTCGAACTTCCTAATATCCTGTCGCTTTCGCAAAGGCTGCGCAGATTAGGGCAGGGACGGGGTGCAGGCAAGCTGGCACGTGAACGTGACGATTACGACGCCTATCCAGCAAACCTTCCGCAATTAAGTAGCGCGCAGCTGACAGAATTTGGCGAAGAGTTTATTGAACAGACTGCTGTTCATCGTGCCGGCTCACCATTTTTTATAGACAAGATGCCCAATAACTTCCGTCATATCGGGCTCATCAAGCTGATTCTCCCTAATGCCAAAATCATCGATGCAAGGCGTGGCTCTATGGCGTGCTGCTTTAGTGGTTTTAAGCAGTTGTTCGCTGAGGGGCAGGAGTTTAGCTACTCGCTGGAGGATATCGGCACTTACTACAGCGACTATGTAGATTTGATGGCGCACTGGGATGAAGTCTTACCTGGTTTTGTGCATCGAATCGAGAACGAGAAGTTAATCGATGATTTAGAGGGCGAGGTGCGTAAGCTTCTCGATTTTTGCGGTCTGCCTTTCGAACAGGCGTGTGTAGAGTTTCATCGTAATAAGCGCAACGTAAGAACGCCAAGCTCTGAGCAAGTTAGGCAGCCGATTAGTAAGAGTGGCGTCGACCAATGGCGAAACTACAGTAATTATCTCGACCCCCTGCGCAACGCGCTGGGCGGCCTTAGTCATGAATGAGAAGAATAATGAGTGTGGCCAAAAAAGGCCGTGCAATTCGTCGTCGATATAGGCACGAATCAACTAGGAAATATTATGCTAGACCAAGTAAGAGACAAACTGGATCCTGCCTCACCTGAGGAGCCAGAGTCGACATTGAATAAGCCAGTATTCTTTATCTCCGCTGGCCTTATTATCGCCGTGTGTTTATACGGCGCGCTTTTTAGTGAACACGCGTCGTTGGTATTTTCTGATCTTCAGTCTTGGTTACTCACGAATCTTGGCTGGCTCTATATGGGGTCTGTCGCCGGCTTTTTTATGNTGGTGATCTATTTNGCCTTTAGCCGNTTTGCNCACCTAAGGTTAGGTGCAGATGACTCGGAGCCTGAATACAGCTACGGCAGTTGGTTTGCCATGTTGTTCAGTGCGGGCATGGGAATTGGGCTTATGTTCTTCGGTGTTTCGGAGCCGATGACACACTTTCTGGAACCGCCAGTAGGCGAGGGTGGCACGATAGACGCGGCGCGCAATGCAATGCAAGTGACGTTCTTTCACTGGGGTCTGCATGCGTGGGCAATCTACATAATTATCGGCCTGGCGTTAGCGTATTTCTCTTTTCGCCATGATCTCCCCCTAACACTGCGTTCGGCGCTATACCCGGTGATTGGAGATAAAATCTACGGTAAGTGGGGAAACGCTGTCGACATTTTCGCGATCCTAGGCACGATGTTCGGCGTTGCCACCTCACTCGGTATAGGGGTTATGCAGGTGAATGCGGGTCTCAACTACCTGTTCGGCCTGCCCGTTTCTATTATGGTGCAGGTCGCACTGATAGCAGCGATCACCTGTGCTGCAACAGTTTCAGTGGTTGCAGGTCTGGATGCAGGTATCAGAAGGCTGAGTGAGCTTAATTTAGTGCTGGCATTACTGCTGATGGTTTTCGTGCTAGTTGCGGGTCCAACCGTCATGCTGCTCAGCAGCCTGATTCAGAATATCGGCATGTATTTATCTGGTCTCGTTGACATGACTTTTAGAATCTATGCCTATGAGCCAAACGAGTGGATTGGCAATTGGACGCTATTCTATTGGGCGTGGTGGATTTCATGGTCCCCGTTCGTCGGCATGTTTATCGCTCGAATTTCACGCGGTCGTACGATTCGCGAGTTTATCCTCGGTGTGTTGCTTGTTCCGTCGGGCTTTACCTTTTTATGGTTAACGATATTCGGCAACAGCGGATTATGGTTAGAGATGCACGAAGCAGGCGCAGGCTTGGCGACAGCGGTACAAACTAATATGCCGACGGCGATTTTTGTTCTGCTCGACCAGTTGCCACTGACCGGCATCACGTCTGCACTCGCCACGATGCTGATCGTGACTTTTTTCGTTACTTCATCGGATTCAGGTTCTCTTGTCATAGATATCATTAGCTCAGGTGGCGCCGAGAATCCGCCCGTTTGGCAGCGAATATTTTGGGCAGTGTCTGAGGGTGCTGTGGCGGCAACACTGCTCGTCGCGGGCGGCCTAGCTGCGCTTCAAACAGCGGCGATTAGTAGTGCGCTGCCGTTAATCATCGTGATGTTTTTAGTCTGTTACGGGCTAATGAAGGCGCTGCATGCAGAGCCCTCTGTGCGCGGCGTGCGACCAATCGCCACATCGAGCGTACCTGTTGCTGGGGGCTCTAAGGCGTGGCAATCGCGGTTAAAAGCGATGCTGGGCAGGTTTAAAGAAGGCGAGGCTCAGGCGTATCTTGAGACCACGGCGAGGCAGGCAATGGAAGAGGTGCTGGCGCAGTTGACCACGCAAAATATCCTGCATGCAGGGATTGAAGCCGAGGAGAATTTGATTCGGTTAACGGCGGGTCAAGGCGAGGAGTTTGATTTTTTCTATGAAATTAAGCTGCGCGAATACTCGCTTCCCTCAGTTGCCTTTCCAGAGCTTCCTACAAAAAAATCTGAGCGCAATTATTGGCGGGCAGAGGTGACGCTATTAGAAGGCGCGCAGCAGTATGATGTGGCGGGTTATTCGAAAGAGGAGCTTATGAGCGATATCTTGACTCAGTTCGAAAACCATCTACATCTGCTGCACACTGATATTTAGGCGTTTCGCTTTTCTTCTATTGCGTCGACAATCGCGCCTATATCGTAGTTCCAATCTGCTAGGCGCAGATTGAATTGAGTAGGCCATTCGAAGAGCGCGTTGGTGTCTTCGAAGCGGCTCTCATCGATCGTGTCTAGCCAGATTGTAAAGTCTGCGTGAAACGTATCGCGGGTTATGGATGTGGGTGCAACGAAATCGCACAGGGCAATTTTGCCTTGGTCGACCTGAGCTTGGGCAAAGTCGGCCATGCGCTTTGCCTGACGTAGCCGGCCTTCCTCAGAAAAGTCCCAATCGTCGGCCTCTTTGCGGACCTCGTCAGCGTTAAGCCATGTGCAGTTTGTCAGTTTTTTATGCAGTTGCTCGGCGAGCGTCGTCTTGCCAGCGCCGGGTAGTCCCATAACGAGTATTTTCATGATGCTTACTCTTTTTTTGGTTTAATAGAGTGGTTGCTATGGGATGAGGATAGCACTAAATATTTTGACAAAGAATATCGCTTTCCCAAGCCTGCTGTAGGGTTGTCATTTGTTCGAATTATCTTCCCTAAATGTACTTATTTCTTTGAGTGTTTTTTTCTGTTTGGCGGCAGTAGGCACTGTCGCTTCTTCGGCCGGATGGCCTACGACTAAAAGCAGATAGGGGCGCTCGGTTGGAGGCCGTTCAAGGATCTCGCTGAGAAATTTCATCGGATTCGGTGTGTGCGTCAGCGTTGCTAGCCCAGCCGCATGCAATGCGTTAATGAGAAAACCGGTCGCGATACCGACCGATTCAGGCATGTAGTAGTTCTTTCGCTTATTGCCTTGCTCGTCTTTGCCCTGTCGCTCGATGAATATGGCTATCAGCCAAGGTGCCGTTTCAAGGAAAGATTTTTGCTCATCGGTGCCAAGCGGGGCAAGGTCTTTGAGCCATTCGTCTCCTGCCTTGCCGCCATAGAATGCTCTCTCTTCGACTTCGGCAGCCTGACGGATGCTTCGTTTTATGGTCGGATCGCTGACGCAGACAAAATACCAAGGCTGATGGTTCGCGCCGCTCGGTGCTGTGCCGGCGGCGCGGATCGCTGCCTCGATTACTGCTTTAGGGACAGAGCGAGACGAAAAATCGCGAACACTGTGTCTTGTTTTTATAAACTCGAAATAGCCTTCTGCCTGCGAAACCATTTCTTCATCAGTGACGCTCAAACGGTCCGGAAGGTCTATCGGTTGATACGTTGACAAATCTTAGCCTCGACTATTTTTGGGGAAGTCCTAAGGCTGAGAAGCCTTATACATAACCCGATGCGCATGTAGGAGCGGCTCCGTGTAGCCATTAGGCAGTGTCGGATTATCAAAGACAAGTGCTTTGGCCGCGGCGAAGCCCGCGCTTGCCTCGAAGTCGTCTGCCATTGGCCTGTAGAGCGGGTCGTTTGCGTTCTGCTCGTCTACGACCTTAGCCATGCGCTTCATTATCTCGATAACCTGTTCGGTATTGCAGAGGCCATGTTTAAGCCAGTTCGACACATGAACTGCGGAAATCCGGAGGGTTGCACGGTCTTCCATAAGGCCTATATTGTGAATGTCGGGTACCTTCGAGCAACCAATACCGCTTTCTATCCAGCGTACAACATAGCCTAAAATTCCTTGAATATTATTTTCAAGCTCGCGCTCAATGCTCTGTGCATCGAGCGGGGTTTCGTGACCGAGTAAAGGAATCGTTAATAGCGCTGANAGTGTCGAGGGCGTGCNAAGGCGAACAGATTCTTGCGCCGCTCTCACATCGACGGCATGGTAATGCATAGCATGGAGAACAGCGGCAGTCGGCGAGGGGACCCATGCGGTCGAGGCGCCAGATTGGGGGTGAGCAACTTTAGCCTTCATCATCGCAGCCATTTCGTCGGGCATCGCCCACATGCCTTTGCCTATTTGAGCCCGACCCTGGAGTCCGCAGGCTAATCCGATTTCAACGTTTCGATTTTCGTAGGCGTTGATCCACTCGCGGTCTTTTATCTGTGCCTTGGGCGGAAATACGCCCGCGTTCATGCTGGTGTAAATTTCATCACCCGTGCGATCTAGGAAACCGGTGTTGATAAACACGAGACGCTCACGCGCTTCGAATATACAGTGTTTCAGATTCACCGACGTGCGGCGCTCTTCGTCCATTATGCCGAGCTTTATGGTGTTAGCGGGAAGCGAGAGGAGCACTTCGATACTCGCAAAAAGGCGACAAGTAAACGCGACCTCGACAGGGCCATGCATTTTAGGTTTAACGATATAAAGGCTGCCGGTGCAACTGTTTCCGTAGCCTGCATCGCTCGCAAGGTCTATCGCGCCAATGAGCGCTGTCATGACCGCATCGATTATGTGTTCGGGGACCTGTTCGCCAGCGTTATCATGCGCCAACTCGCTCGTCATCAAGTGACCCACATTACGATTAAACAGCAGGCTACGCCCTCGAAGCACAATTGGCGCGCCGTTAGGATCGAGGAATTCTCGATCTTGATTGAGGCTACGCGTCAGCGTTGCCCCGCCTTTGGCGAAGCTCGCGCTGAGCGTGTTAGTCATTAGGCCGAGCCAATTTTTGTAGACGTCGATTTTGTCTTCGGCATCAACAGCTGCTACCGAGTCTTCGCAGTCCATGATAGTCGTCAGTGCTGCTTCGAGAATAATGTCATCTATACCCGCGGCGTCTTCGCTGCCGATGTTGCCGCCTCTGTTTATGACGCACTCGATATGCAGGCCATGATGTTTGAATAAAACCGAACTTGGCGCATCAGAATCGCCTAGGTAGCCTGCGAATTGAGTCGCATCTCTTAAGCGCGTTTGGTGTCCATCTTTCAATTCAATTACAAGACCATCATTGATGCTATAGCTCACCGCCTCTGCGTGCGAAGCTGATGCCAAAGGCACTGCTGAATCCAAAAATGCACGCGCGTAGGCGATGACTTTGTTACCGCGAACCGAGTCGTAGCCCGGCTGTCGAGGCTGGCCGGGTTCGTCGACAATGATATCGCTGCCGTAGAGGGCATCGTAAAGACTGCCCCAGCGCGCATTGGCCGCATTGAGTGCAAAACGAGCGTTTTTTAACGGGACAACTAATTGCGGACCCGAGAGTGTGGCAATTTCTGCATCGACCTTGTCGGTGTTGATTACGAAATCGGGTATTTGAGGCAGAAGGTAGCCTATCGAGAGTAAAAACTGCTCATAGTCTGTCTGGCTGAACGACGGATTGGCATCGTGCCAGTGGTCTATCTGTGTCTGCAGATGTAGCCTGTCGGCAAGTAAGTCTCGTGTACTTGAAGAAAATTCATTTATCAGATCATCAAACCCTTTCCAAAATGCAGCCGCGTCTAGCGAAGTGAGTGGAAGAATGGCGTCATTGATAAAGCGCGTGAGGTTTGGGTGAAACATCTAGAAAGCCTTTCACAGAGGATCATTAGTAGAAGATAGCGTATTCCGCAGATTGCCGCATGCACAGGGCAAAAAAAAGCGCTCGCCTAGTGGTGAGCTAGAGCGAGCGCCAGTGCCTTACGTTGGTTTAACCGAACTGATTCATCGTATTGTCTTTGCCGCCGGCCTTGAGCGCCGCTTCACCAGAGAAATAGCTCTTGTGGTCGTCGCCCATATTCGAGCCAGCCATATCTTGGTGTTTAACACACGCGAGCTGTTCGCGAATTTCTCGGCGCTGCACGCCAGCGACGTAGGCGAGCATGCCTTCATCTCCAAAGTAGCCTTTCGCAAGGTTGTCTGTGCTCAGCGCTGCTGTGTGATAGGTCGGCAGGGTAATCAAATGATGGAACACTCCCGCTTCGCGCGCCGCGTCACGTTGGAAGCTGCGAACCCGATCGTCTGCTGCCTGTGCTAATTCACTTTCATCATAGCTGGCCGCCATTAAATTGGCGCGCTCGTAGTTGCTAAGATCGCGACCCTCTGTTTCCCAGGAATCGAAAACCTGCTGACGGAAGTTCAGCGTCCAGTTGAACGAAGGGCTGTTGTTGTATACAAGCTTCGCTGTTGGCACTCGCTCGCGTATGCGGCTTACCATGCCGCCAATCTGCGCNACGCTNGGCGTCGACGTTTCTATCCAGAGCAGATCGGCGCCATTTTCNAGCGAGGTGATGCAGTCTAATACACAGCGGTCTTCGCCAGTGCCATCACGGAATTTAAATAGGCCGTTAGGTAGCGTGGTTGTTCGTTGAAGTTTGCCTGCGACTTTTACTGCAATGTCGCCATGCTCGAGCGTGCTGGCATCCTCGACCGGTGTGAGTTCCAGAAATCTGTTGTATTGATCGCCTAGATCACCGTCTTCGGTGGTGGTAGCGATCTTCTGCGTGAGACCCGCGCCCAATGAATCTGTGCGTGCCACGATAACGCCGTCTTCGACACCAAGCTCTAAAAATGCGTAGCGAACCGCGCGGATCTTCGCAAGAAATTCTTCGTGAGGCACGGTAACTTTGCCGTCTTGGTGACCACACTGCTTTGCATCCGATACTTGATTTTCAAGCTGGATGGCACAGGCGCCTGCCTCGATCATGCGCTTTGCCAGAAGGTATGTCGCCTCTTCGTTACCGAAGCCTGCGTCGATGTCGGCGATAATAGGCACGACGTGGGTTTGATAGTTATTCACTTCGTTTTGAATACGCTGCGCTGCCACTGAATCCCCAGCTTCGCGTGCGTCGTCTAGCAGACCGAACAGATGGCCGAGCTCGCGTGCATCCGCTTGGCGCAAGAACGTGTAGATCTCTTCGATGAGATCGGACACTGAGGTTTTTTCATGCATCGACTGATCTGGAAGCGGGCCGAATTCCGAGCGGAGCGCGGCAACCATCCAGCCAGAGAGGTAGATGTAACGTTTATCGGTGGTACCGTGGTGTTTTTTGACAGCTATCATCTTTTGCTGAGCGATAAACCCATGCCAGCAACCCAAAGACTGTGTGTAGTCGGCGCTGTCTTGATCATAATCATGCATGTCTTTGCGCATGATGGCTGCGGTATAACGAGCAATGTCGAGGCCTGTCTTAAACTGATTTTGAGCGCGCATACGGGCGGCATACTCGGGGTTAATAGCGGCCCAAGGTTGTCCGGCTGCTTGCTTTAAATCTTTCAGGCGTGCGATATCGTCGTTATAAACAGTCATAGTGTTTTCCATCGTAGTCGGTGTTCTTATTTAATCGTTGATAGCCGACGGCGCGTGTGCGCAGCCGGCCTAAAAAATGCCAGAGGGCTTTGCCTCTAGGCGAAGTGCAGCTCGATCTGGTGGCCTTGAGAGGCTAACGAAATCAGTGACGGGCATTCGCGGTCGCCACCGAATTCGATGAGGCTGCTCGGATTAGAAAGACCAACGCAGCGGCCCGAGCTCAAATGAGCGATAAGGCGATCGAAGTAGACGCGGTATTGTGCGACGTCGTGATGCGAGCCTTCCTTAAGCGGGAAATAGACATCAAGGAAATCCTGATAGCGATTGTTCGACTCGGGAGTCGCTGTCGCTGCGTCAAAAGATTCTGATAAATTCGCGTGTCGTAAGTTGCTCATCGCTTGCCCCATTGAGGTAGTCTGCTTTCACAATGTGCGATCGAGTAATCGATCGTTTTGTTTGTCGGTCTTTCATGAGTGGTGCTCTCTCGAGAGGTCTTATCTCGAGTTCGGGATGGAGTGTAGTGTAATTATTTTGTGAATTTGACAATAAAAATTTCACACTGTAAATTTTACAAAAGTTATATAAATTAATCAG